>Ga0209225_1000211_pt1 | contig 69090 bp, 59 predicted proteins | sample WasSprMetagenome_FD_184732 | JGI IMG/M metagenome (GOLD analysis project Ga0209225, IMG submission 184732) | Sulfidic aquatic microbial communities from Washburn Spring, Yellowstone National Park, USA - WS (SPAdes) (version 3) | ecosystem: Environmental > Aquatic > Thermal springs > Hot (42-90C)... | reverse complement strand
GATATAGACTCGTTTATTAAAATCTACGACTCTCCTTTATACGTAGAGATTCTTAAAATTTTAACAAGAACCATAACTGGCGCATCTTGGTCAGAGATAAAAAGAGAACTAGAAACCAAAAGGACAGTAACAATAAGTAAGTCTTTACATTCTTGTGAGACTTGAGCTTTATAGAAAAAGCTTATAAACGTAGAATTTTCATTTAGTTCATGGATAAAGATCAAATTCTAGGCGTTCTAATATTTGCAGGAAGTTTGGTTGGAATCGTAGTATATGGAGCGCTAATATACTATTATCCGATGTGGATCCTACAAATATCAGCATTCTTGGCAGTAGCGTTTGTTTTAGGAATAATGGCATGGATTGGCTACACTTTAGCGACCACCCCACCTCCAAAGCCAATAGAAGAAATTGAAAAGGAAATAGAAAAAGAAGTAAAGGAAACAGGAACTGAAGAAACAAAGCAGGAAACTCAGCAAGAAGAGAAAAGGGCCTAAACTTATTTTTGTTTTCATTTTTACTTTTTATTTTTGTTCGTAGAAAAGTTTAAATTATTCTCTCCTTTCTACTACACCTTATGGAGTATAAATATTTCAAGAAACTTGGAAGAGAAGTCCCTGCGCTAGGAGCTGGAACTTGGGGCATAGGTGGAGGCTACTGGACAAGGGACACTAGTGGAGACAAAGAAGCTATTGCTGCCCTAAGAACTGGAATTGAACTTGGAGTTACACTAATAGATACTGCAGAAATGTATGGTGCTGGACATGCAGAAGAGCTAGTTGGAGAAGCAATTAAAGGCTTCGAGAGGGAGAAGCTTTTCATAGTTACGAAAGTTTGGCAGACTCATGCTAGAAGAGAAGATGTAATAAAGTCTGCAGAAGCAAGTAGTAAAAGATTAGGAACTTATATTGATTTGTATCTCCTTCACTGGCCAACAAGTGAAGTTCCATTGTGCGAAACCATGAAAGCAATGGAAGACTTAGTTAAAAGAGAGTTAGTTAAGAACATTGGAGTAAGCAACTTTAGTGTAGAGCTGGTTGAGGAAGCTAGGTCCTGTCTCAGCATCACTGATATTGCAGCAATTCAAAACCGTTTTAGCTTAAGTCATAGAGTTGATGAAGAAACTGTTATTCCATATGCAAAGAAAGAAGGAATGATGTACATGGCATATACTCCAATTGATAAAGGAAGCGTTGCAAACAATCAAATTCTTAAGAAAGTTGCAAGCAAATATGGAAAGACTCCAGTTCAGGTAGCTTTAAACTGGCTCATAATGATAGAGCCTGTAGTTCCAATTCCAAAGGCTTCAAAAGTAGAGCACATGAAAGAAAACGTTGGTTCAGTAGGTTGGAAGTTAAGTGAAGAAGATTGGAACTTTATCAGCAAGAGTTTTCGTTAAGTTGTTAGAATTAGGCTTTTTTACTAACTCTTTTTATTGTGCCCTTCTTAAGTGTTGTTTGTTTTTAAATAAAAAGATTTAAATGTTGAGTTTACTAAAAACATTTAACAAATGGATAAACAACTAAGCTTAATTCAATTACTAATATTGCATTTGGCTGATACTCCCAATGGCATAGAAGACAAAGAAGTTTCAAAGAAAATAGGCATAAACGTAAAGACAATTATGAACAAATTAGCTAAGGATGAACTACTCGAGAGAATTCCAAAAGTTGGAAAAAAAGGAAAGCCCTTAAAGAAGTCTTCGCTTTACAGAACTTCATCAAAGGGAAAGGAGCAATACAAGAATTTCTTCAACAAGCTCTTAGAAGAGCCTGTTAAGTATTACTTGCTTAAGGATAAGGTAGTTAACTCAGCTCAAGTGCTTTCCAAAGAGTATGCGAACAACGTTGAGCAAATCAACAGAATCTTAAAAAGTTTTGAAGAAAAGTTAGACTGGGTGAGTAAAAGCTTATACTTTGAAGAGATTCAAAAAGCTGAACAGCCTACTACTGAAAAGGAATCTTTTTTAAGCGCGTTAAAGTTGGCTTACTTTGACGTTGTTCATAGGAGCCCAGTAGCTCCGCTAGTTAAAGTTTCTGACTTAAGGAACGCACTTATAGAGCGGTTGAATATAACCAAAGAAACTTTTGATAAACTTCTAGTTGCCTTAAATGAGGAAGACCCATATAAAGTTCAACTTTACACTGGGAGCGGTAATGAAGAAGAAGGAATAAAAACAAAGAGGGGTATGTTTCACCTTGTACTCATCAAACCAGAATAAGTACGAAAGCATTGGTTTAGAAACAAATCCCTTTCCATTTTCTCCTACTCCAAGTAGACCGTGGCTGATTGCAGGAAACTCTAGGGTTGAGGCGTATCAATTACTAAAAAGAGAAATTGAGCTATCTAAAGAGTTCAACCAACCAAAAGTTAATGTTGTAGAGGGCGACTATGGAAGCGGAAAGACTCACCTTGCACTTTACTTAGTAAACTACGGTCTTGAGAACTTGAAGTACAAAATTTACATAGCTACTGTACAAGATGCTCTAAGAAAGCCCACGTTGGCCTTAATTTCCATTAAGCTTATAAATTCCTTAGGTGGAGAGGAATTTCTTAGGACTTTTGCTCTTAATTTTTTATCAAAAATAATTCTTGAAAACAAAGAAGAGTTAGAGGACAAGGGAGTGATAAATTTTGGATTCAAAGAGAAAGTTATTTCCCTGTTTGAAAGTAAATACAGAGAGCAGAAAATTAGGACGATAGTTGAGGAGATTGAAGAAGAACCAGAAAAGATAGTTGAATTCATTAATGAAGGTAATTTAAATGATGAAGCTTTACTTAAATTAGCAATCGAGGAAGTTGAGAAAAAGTTTGAGACAAATAAAGGGAGTTTAATTCTCAGAAGCTTTATTGACGTTGACATTCTTAGAGAAATTTTACTTCTTCCATTTTCAGAGCATTGGAAATACTACAATAAAAGAAGGTATGAATCGATAACTAAATTTATAGAAGGTTCTGAAGACAATGCGCTTCTATTCTTAGCAACTTTAGTTAATTCAATGAAGTACATTAGCAAAAGCTCTGTAGTTTTAATTGTAGACGAAGTTGACGCTATTACTCCAGAAGAAAATGTTCAAATCTTCTTCCATGGTCTAAGGACTTTGATAGACCGAGGACCTGGGAATTTCTTCATCATTTTGTTGTGCACTTCAAGAGCTTGGAACAGCTATCAGCAACTTGGAAACGTAAGAGCTTTAACAAGTAGAATGGGCATTCGTCCTATCTTACTAGAGCAGATTAGCTTAGCTGAAGCAAAGGAGATAGTTAACGAGTACTTAAAAGCCGTTTCAATAAAAAGAGAGACAAAAACTTATGAAAGTCTGTTCGAACCAAATGTTATCGAACTTCTGTGGAAGAATTCAGGAGGAAACATAAGACAACTCTTAGTTTCTTGCTTCTATTGCTTAGAACTAGCTGTTCAAAGTAAGTTAAGTAAAGTTAGCTATAGTGTAGCTCAAGAAACTCTAAGTAAGCTTACTGGTGTTCCCTTGGAAAAGCCCCTACTTCCTTTAAGGCCGGACTCAGATATTGCTAAGCAAATAATTTCAAAATTTTATTCAATAGAGAAGCCTGGAGAAAGAGGAAAGGTACTTGAAGATTCAGTAAAAAGTTTAATTAGTCTAGTGTTTGGAGAAGAAAGAGTAGTTGGAAAAAAGAGAGAAAAAATCAGTAAGACAAAATCAAGAGAAATCGATATATTGTTCTACGACTACAAAGGTAAGCTAAATGGTGTCGAAGTTAAAGCATATGATCCAAGAAAAGAGCGACTAGTTAAGTTGAAAGACATCGAAGGTTTTATTGAGCTTGCGAATCATAAGAAGTTCGATCGTTTTTTGTTGGTGACAACCTCAAGATTAGACTTTGCTTCCCAGCAAGAATTAAACAAACTTAGTAACGTTAAAGTTCACATAATGCAAGAGGAACAAGTTGCAAAAGTTCTTTACGTTACAGATGCTATTAAAGATTTAGGAAGGCAAGAGAAACTAAGTAAAGAGGAAGCTCAAGAGATACTACTTGAGTTAGAAATTCTAGAGAGGACTCTGAGCTAAGTAGCTTAAATAGACTTACATAGCTATTAGGATTCATCAGCCTAGGGCTTCTCTTGAGTTCCTAGAAGCTCTTATCGGCCTCCTCTGCATGGTAAACTTAATTCAAGTTTTCATAAGCTCCTCAAAGAGCTTCAAACTTGGTGAAAGCTACGGACCTTAAGGTTTTTCAGTACTTCGTCTTTTGTTTTAGTTTACTTAGGCACTAATGTTTTCTCATTCTATTTAGGTCCATCTGCTTTGAACTGCAGACAATGGCATTAATTGCCAGCGCAGAGTATAAAGCTAAAAGGTCAAGTAAAACTTATCTTCTTTCCTATGCAAGTTCAGAATAACTTTTCCCTTTCCTCCAGTTACTATTTCTGAAGAGTTAATCAAAGCAACTCCAACAGCTATTAACATAAGCTCCTTAGAAAAAATCGCTACTGCATCGTCTTTTTTAAAGTTGTTGAACTTTACTATGCCTGGCATCATTACGTCTGCGCCATTCATTATTGGATTTACTGCATTCTCGTCTACCATTACAGCTGGGCATTTTGTTGTTTTTCCTAAGCTAAGTATGTGAGGAACTACTTTTCCATCATTAAAGATAATTAAAGTTGGACTTGCATCTATAAGTAAGATTTTCTCTTCCTCTAGTTCGATGATTTCAGCTAAGTTGAACTTCTCAAAGCTGAATGTAATTCCTCTTAGCTTCGCATCTTCCAGGATCTTCTTTGCGTCTTTTCTTCTAATTGGTGTTCTTTTTACTTTCATACTGACTTAATTATTTCTTCTAAAGCTAAGCAATTTTCCTTAGCCTTCCTAAGAGCTACTTCTAAAGTCACTTCTTTTATTTCAGGATCAAACTCTGGAGAGCACTCAAGCATTAAGAATCCGTTGAAGCCCGCCTCCCTTAGAAGCTTCGCAATCTTCTTCCAGTCTACGCTTCCCTTCAGTAGATGCCTAAAGCCAGTTATGTTTCCAACGTTTACGTCAAAATCTTTTGCATGGACATTTGAAATCATTCCCTTTAGCGTATGTATCCAATTTTCAGGATAGGCTATTGCCATTAAGTTTGCTACGTCAAGGTAAACTTTTACGTTCTCAAGTCCTACGTCTTGTATGAATCTTTTGAATTCCATTGGCGAATATAAGAACTTATTCCAAACGTTCTCTATGGCTACTGTTACTCCAAAATCTTTTGCATACGAGCCAAGCTCCTTTATCGACCTTACCGAATTTTCATAAACTTTTTCATAGGGGATTTCTGGAGAGGCTACTGCTGGAACAACAAGTATAGACTTAGCTCCAGTAGCATTAGCCATTCTAATTCCTGCCTTTCCGTATTCGATGCCTTTTTTTCTTATGCTTTCATCGTTAGAGCCTAAATTATACTTCCAGAATACGCCCGTTGCAACACTTGGTATTTCAAGCCCCTGTAGCGCAAAGTTATCAGCAAACTCTTTCACTTCTTCTCTACTTTTTTTCGTTGGGTCAAAGTACTTATCGTCAAACACAAGCTCAACCCCATCGTAACCAATTTCCTTTATCTTAGCTGCAAGTTCTTTGTTTGAAAGTTCCTTTGTTAAACTTGGCCAGTTTAAGCTCCATAGGTTTATTCCTTTTTTCATGCTTTTATTGTTTATGAGTAAACTATTTAAGTTTTTTTAAACATTAAAAGTTTATGGTATGTAAGGTTGGACTAGCATATGGGCAAGAACTCCTCCTTTACTCTTTTCCTGGAAACCACCCAATGAACAGCAAAAGAATAGCAACTTTTTATGAAAAAATTAAGAGCGAAGGCATCCTAGAGAAAAAGAACGTTGCAACAGTAAAGCCAGAGCTTGCAAACGAAGAAGAGCTAATGCTCTTCCACACTAGAGACTACGTTTCATTTGTGAAAGAAAAATCGGTTGAAGGAAGGGGTTTGCTCGACGATGAAGATACTCCTGCGTTTAAAGGGGTTTTTGAGGCAGCCTCCTACGTAGTTGGAACTACGTTGAAACTTGTTGAAATGATAATGGAAAATAGGATAAACCATGGGTTTAACCCAATGGGAGGTTTGCACCATGCACAAAGGAACTCTGCTGCTGGTTTCTGCGTGTTCAACGATGCTGCAGTTGCACTACTTAAGCTTAGAACTTACTATAAGTTAAGCAGAATTCTTTACTTTGATATAGATGCTCATCATAGTGATGGCGTTTACTATCCTTTTGAGCAAGATGGTTGGCTTTACTACGTTGACATTCATGAGGATGGAAGGTACCTTTACCCTGGCACCGGAAGTAAGGAAGAAAAAGGCAAAGGAGAAGGATATGGAAAGAAAGTTAACATTCCGCTAAAGCCAAACTCTGGTGATAAAGAATTTTTGTCTGCTCTTAACAGCGTAGAGTCATTCTTAAGGGAAGCTAAGCCTGAATTTATAGTTCTTCAAGCTGGAGGAGATGGGATTGAAGGCGATCCTATTACTCATTTAAGATACTCCAAGAAAGCTCATGAAGAAACTGCTCGCTTGCTACACAACATTGCTCATGAGTTCTCAGATGGAAGACTTCTTGTCCTTGGAGGAGGCGGTTACAATGTTGAGAATACTTCAAGCGCATGGGTTTCTATTCTTAAAGTTCTTCTTGGAGAAAGTTAACTTAAAGTGATAAGAACTTTTTATTTAGGTGCAAGATATAACTCCTTAAAAGTTAACTTTAATAAGAGTTTATAACGACGATGGAATAGGTTGTTTAAGTGGATAGTAAACGAAAAAGTTGCAGGAGCTTCGATGCCAGTTAACGTTGAAGATATAAGGGCTTGGAGGACCAAAGGCATTAAAGCAGTAGTTGTACTCGCAGAAACTCATGAGATTTCTAAGTACTGGACAGATGTCAGCTACTACTTTGAGGTTCTTAAGAACAACAACTTGGAATTTTTGCATAGTCCAGTCAAAGATTTTCATGCTCCTTCGCTAGAACAACTTGAAAACATAATTACTTGGATAAGTCATAAGGTTTCTACTGGTAAGCCAGTTGTAGTCCATTGTCATGGAGGCATAGGTAGAACTGGAACAGTTCTTGCGGCTTATCTTGTTGAAGAAGGCACTAAGCCCGACAACGCTATCTTTGAAGTTAAGAAACAGATTCCATTTGCTCTAGAAGTAGAAGAACAAGTTAATGCTGTTTACAAGTACTACTGGAAGAAGAAAAACATTTAATGGTGAACTACCTATCCTAAACGCTGAGGACTTCCTGCTGATAAAGTTAAAATTTTATTCCTCTCTTTCTAGCGTACCTTGTCTTATTTTTCCATCAACAACTTCGTACACTCTTTCCTTTGATTCAAAAACATCTGTAATGTGCGTAACAACTACAACTTGGTCAATATACCTTGTTAAGTCTTCTCTTAGCAAGCTAACAATTGATTGTCTCCTGTTGAAGTCAGAAGAAGAAAGCGGCTCATCCAAGATTAAGAACTTTGGATAAGTTCCCTTTGAGGATGGAAGTATTGAAAGAACAAAGGAAAGTCTCATTGCAAGTAGGAGCTGATCTACAGTTCCTCCGCTGAATACGTCCTTTCTTATAAACCTCTTAGCCTCTGGGTCGTAAACGCTTATCTCAAAATCTTCATCTATCTTTACAGCTTTGTACTTTCCATTCGTTATCTTAGAAATAAGCAAGTTCATGTTCCTTTCCATCCTCGGTCTAAAGGTGCTTCTAATTTCATTTATAGATTGGTCCACAAGTTCAAGCGAGAGGTGAAGTACTTCTGCTCTATGTTTAAGCTTCTTTAACTCCTCCTCAAGTTCATTAAGCCTTAATTTTAGTTTTTCTTCCTCGCTTACTTCTACTTCCAATTTTTTTAGTTGTTCTTCTAAAGCAGATAAGCTTCCGCTGATCTTTCCTTTTTCCTGTAAGTAAGAAGAAAGTGAGCTTTCAACCTTTTTTAGAGCATCTTCTAAATTAGTTTTTTCTAGAGATTCAAGGTCAATCTTTTCGTTGTAGTTTGCTAAAATTGTTTGAGAAATTAAGTTAAATTCTGCCACCTTTTCTTTGTACTGTAGGCTGAGTTTAGCTTTGTCATTTACTTTCTTTTCAAGTTCAAGCACTCTAGAAATGTCTGACATTGCCCTTGCATATGCTTCAGTAAACCCGCTTCTAGATGCAACCCTGTAGTATGGGTCAAGTAGGCTATTTAGGGAGTTTATCCTTTCGTTTATTTCTTGCCTTCTTTTTTCAATGTTTCTTATTTCTTTTTCAACTTCTTCTAGTTTCTTTAATGTTTCATCGAAGTTTTCTATTTTCTGTAGCACTCCATTTAGCTCAGAAAGTAAAACGTTTTCTTGCTTGTCCAATTCATTTCTTCTTGAATAGTATTCTCTTGTGATTAGTAGTATCAAAGAGACAAAACTAACGAGTGCAACTAAAGAAAATAGCTCAAAGTTAAACAAGAAACTTAGAAAAGATACTAGTAACGATAGAACTGCTGCGCCAAAGAAGAACAAAATTTTTCTATCTTTGATGAACTCGTTAAAGCTTCTGAGCAACTGAATTTTTCTTATTTTAGCTTGTATGTCTTCCTTTTTCTTGCTTAGTTCGTTTAAGTTCACTCCTTCAATACTTTTTCCTATCTCTTTCTTCTTGCTTGTTTCGCCTGCCAGTTCGCTATCAAGTTGGGAAAGCTCAGCAACATAACTTTTCATATCTTCCATAGTTGACTTTAATCTTTGTTCTCCTCCAGAGTTTTCTACTCTGTTCTTTAAGTCTTCTAAGTCAGCTATTTCTTCCTGAATTGAGCTTATTTGATTTTCAACTTGCTTTAGTTCTTTGCCTATGTTCTTTGCTTTTACAAGGAGGGAAAGTTTTTCCCTTTCTTTCTCAATTCTTTGAGCCTCTTCCTCTACCTGCTTTAGCCTTTTTGAATAAATGCTTAAGCTTCCTTTAATGTTTTCTATATCTTCCTTTTTCTTGCTTATTTCTTCAAGTTTCTTCTTTATTGGCTCAATCTCTAAACTTATTTCTTTGATTCTTCCTCCTCCCCTCTGGGTACCTTCAATTTCTTTTAGCTCCTCGTTTGCTAACTTTTTTACTTGGTCTAAGAAGTCAATGTTTAGCAAACTGTTTATGAGTTGCTGTCTGTTTTGATTTCCAAGTTCAATTAGTTTACCAAGTTCTTTCTGGTTTACTACGTTCGTGACCTCTACTTCCTTCCACCCAAGCCCCCCTAAAAATTTGCTTAGCTCTTCGTTTACCTTCTCAACCTTTACTGCTATAAGCTTGTAACTACTTCCTTCTAACTTAGCAAGCTTAGCTGAAGAGCCAGAGGTTGTTATCTCTCTTTCTACAACAAATACACTTCCAGAGTCTTCAAACTCAAGTTTAACGTAAGCTCTTTTTTCTCCGTAGCTTATAGCTTCTTGAATCTTACTTCCAGTTCTAACTTTTCCAAAAAGTGCGAAGAGTATCGCTTCAATTATCGTTGATTTTCCAGCTTCATTTTCCCCAACAAGTACAGTTAGTCCATTTTCAAAACTTATTTCTACGTCTATGAGCTTTCTGAAGTTCCTTACCTTAAGTTTCCTAAGGACAACCATTACTGCTGAGAAACCTCCTTGAGCTTAGAATCTAAGTAAGACAAAGCTTCTTCAAGCGTCTTTTTTCTTTCTTCATCTTTCTCTTCGTTTATTTTTTGCCTTATGAACTCATAGAAAAACTCAATCGGGGTTTTGTCGATATAGCTAACTTCATTTCCTTCTTCCTTTAGCGTTAGGTCAGTATCGTTTATCTCGAGCAAGAAAAAGTATTTTTCCAAATTTCTAAGCAGTTCAACTTTGTTGTAGTACTGGAAGGCTTGAAAGCTAACTCTTCCTTTTAAGTCTACTCTAAGTATTAGATCTTCGTTCTTTAACTTAAGTACTTCGTTCTGTACATAACTTTGAATATCCTTTTCGTTTGCACCATTAACTTCAAGAGAAATTCTTTGCATTGGTCTTGTTTCTAGCTTAATGAAGGTTTGTTTTGGTACTAAGTTGTCCTCAAGTTCAATAAGGTAAAATCCTTTTTCATCTTCAGCTTCATCGAAAGTAAGTTTTTCTGTGCTTCCTGGGTACGCAATTACAGTTTTTCCTAAGACCTTTATTTCTTGCTTATGCAAGTGTCCAGCTGCAACATAGTTAACGTACTTAGGAATTTCACTTGCCTTAACTATTGGTTCTAATGCATACGGATACTTTTGTTTTACTCCAGTTATTGAGTAATGAAGCATTAGTATGTTGAAGTCTCCTTCTTCAGGCACTCTTACGTTTGATAAAGGGTCGTCTGAAGCACTGTAGTTGTGGTTAAACGATAGTCCGCTTATCGTTAAGCTTATGTCTCCAATTTTTAAGTTTTCAGTCTCAACTTCTTCAGTAGAGCCAAAAAATCTTGCATAGCCTGAACGCTCAAACAAAAGTAACGGTGACTCTGCTTCTTCAACAGACCTAGGCATGTCATGGTTGCCTCCTATCATGAAAACCTTAGTTCCATTTGAAGTTAAATCTCTAAACCATTTCATCAAGCTGCTCCTTGGAGGGTTTCTTGGGTTAATCCTATCAAAAACATCCCCACAAAGCAGTAGAACATCAACTTTGTTGTCTAAGCAAAACTTAACAATTCTTTCAAAGTTTACCCTAAAGTCTCTTCTCCTTTCGTTTATCTTGCCTTTAAATTTTTGGAAAGTAGGATCTAAATGGTTGTCTGCAGTGTGAACTATCTTTATCGCTGTCATCTTAATCTTCAGAGAAGCTTCCAGAACTAAGATGTGTTTCCATTCTTTCCTTTTTTAACCTTTCTTCGTTTCTTATTGCTCTAAGCTTGCTAACTATGTCTATGTCTGCTCCTCCTTCCTTAGTCTCTCTCCTTCTAACTTTTACCATCATTGGAACCTTTGCTACTTCTCCTACAACTATGGCTTCTCCAGTATTTAGTCCTGGAAGGTCTTGAAGTTCTTCTTCTCCAAGTCTTTCAGAAGAGTTCAATATAGCTTCTTGGTCTCTTGGGTTTGTTATCCTCATTATTATTTGACTGTTGCATTGGCTTAGGGCATTGCTACTTACCTTTGAAGGTCTTTGAGTAATTAAAGTTAGGAAAATTCCAAACTTCCTTCCTTCTGCAGCAATCTTGTTTATGATTCTGCTTGAGAAGGACCTTTCTTCGCTAGGAACAAAGTTATGCGCTTCTTCTACGAACAAAAACACTGGAAATCCTAAATCCCCAACTTGTGCTTTATGCAAGAGTCTCTTAAGAACCAAGTATACAACAAAGTCTTGGCTCTCTATATCCATACCAGAAAGGTCAAGGATCGACGCTTTACCTTGAACTAAAAGTTCGCTGAATTGAAATGAGCTTTCTCCAAATATTCTGTAAGCCTCTAGTTCTTGAATCCTCTTTATTGCCTGCGCTGCAGCTTTACAATCCTTACCTTTTTCGTCTTCAGAGCAAATTTCTTCCAGCTTCTCTCTTAAGCTTCTTAAAGTTATGTTTTTGCCACTCTTTGCAACTTCTTCCATTGCATTCTTTATTACGCTCCTTATGTTAACGTATTGGCGGCTAACTCTAAGGAGCTCAAAAATTTCATCTAAGCTGAGGTCTGATAGGTTGATCATTAAGTCTTTAAACTTTAGTCCAACTTCCTTTTCTCCATACCTGCTTGTGCTTAAAGGATTCCTAAAAAGTAGAACTCTTTCTCTAAAATCAGAAGGACTACCGTCTGACTTCAATCCAAGGAAAACATAGTCTGCATGAGGGTCAACAACTAACAGCGTTGCACCTTTCTTAAGAAGTTCTTCCATTAAAACTCCAGAAAGGTAAGTTTTTCCAGCTCCAGTTTGTGCTATTATTGCCAAATGCCTCCTAAGTCCATTTAGGCTTATTCTTATTTTAACTTCTGGTCTAACTGCAAGATTTCCAATGTAAAGGCCTTCCTCTTCATTGTACGAAAGAAATTTTTGTAGAAGTGAAGAAGGAGCTTTCCTTAGTATTGTGCCTGGAGGTGCAGTTCTTCTAGGAACTTGAGGTTCTTTTCTACCTTCCAAGAAGTAGCCTATTATTCTTGCTTTTCCCATAACTTTTGCCTCATCTAAGTCATAGGCTAAAATTCTCTTTACGTTGCTTGGATCTATGCTGCTATCTATAACTTCACTGAGCATTTCAATTCTAGATACCTTGGATAAAACTTCTACTTCTCTTTCTCCTTCTTCATAGAGTTCTTTTGAGCTAAAGCAAACGTACTCATGAAGAGAAGGATAACTTTCTTTGCTTGATACAAAAACTATTTCATTTGCAGAAGTTCCTGCTATTATTACTCCAACTTCTTCAGCAACATCTGGCACGTTTATAATCCCTCCCTAGTACAAGATCGCTCATAGTACCAATTTTAAAGTTTAAATTTTTATCTATTTTTCTGAACAAAGTAAGTTAAACTTCTTAGTGAAGCCTAACACGTCTGTAATCCCTTCCCGGAAGCAAAATTATTCCAAGCTTTTTTTCGATGATTTTAAGATAAACGCTGTCCACAACATAGTTTGAAAGCTTAACTTTTTCATCTGCTCTTTTAAGTAAAACATTGTAGTTTTTGTAACCTGCATATTGCTCTAGAAGGCTTGAAATGACATTACTTAGTTTCTTTTCGTTTACATTTATAAATCCTGAGGTTACTAGATCTTCAAGCTTGTGGTTAAGTCCAAAGCAGTAAGATGGAACATCTACTCTAATTGGAGAATCATTTTTTGCTGGTACTAAGTAAAATGAAACTATTGTTGGATAGTTTTTAACGTTGTTTAAAGTTAAGTTTAAGTCCAAATTCTTTTCTTCACTTAAGCTTCTGCCCATCTTACTGAAGTGCATTCTAATGTAATCTTCATTTGAAATTTCGCTTTTCAGTATACGAATTAAACTCCTTGAAGAAATCATATCATAGGAAAGTTCTATTGGTAAAGTAAAGTATTTTTGTAGTTCAGAAAACTTATTTAAGAAGTAAACATCAGGAATACTTCTAAAGTAAAGGTTAAGTATAATTTTCACTTGAGTCTTTACTTTTTCATCCCTTACCTTATCCAAGGTGCTCTGTAAATATGAAGGGCTCTTTTCTGTGAGAAGCTCATCAAAGTTTTCTTCTTCGGCTACTAGCTTTCTTAACATCTCTTTAAGTATTATTTGCTTTAAAAAAGATGCTCTCGAATCCTTGCTTACGCCTACAAGCAATACGTTTTTCTTTTTTGCTTCTTCAAAAAGTTCTCTATAGGCGTTAATATAATCTACCATGAACAGCTCTCTTTCGTATATCTGTAGCTCTATTGGTATATGCGAAATTCTTCCAAACATTGAACCGTCTACAAGTACAACTCTTTCCTTTGAACTTTCTTCTCTTAAGTAATTTAAAATAACTTTAGCCTCAAGATATTCCATCTTTGCACTTTCGTAGAATCTTAGCTGGTTGCTTTTTCCCGAATGGTAAAAGAACTCAGTTTCCAGCTCTCTAAACTCCTTTTTGTTGCTTGTTAAGCCAATTGCTCTAAAAATTCCCAAAGAACTGCCATCCATTAACTCTCTTATTGCACGACTGCTGTCAACAGCTAAAAATTCAATGTTAGACTTATTTTCGTTAGTACTGACGTTTTCTAAGCTTTTTATCCTTTTGTTCACTTCTTCTCTTATAAGTTCAGCTACCTCTTTGCTATGGTTCAAGAGTTGCTCTGGAGCATGCATGTTTTTGAGGCAGGATTCCATCAAGTCTACAAAATTTGGCATTGATTCATGAACAAAATTAAGCTTTAAAAATCTTTAAGGAAACCTTTTTAAGTTTGTTTTTGGCTATTGGCATAAGCGTGTTATACAACTATAAGAAGGAAAACCTTGAAGTGAAAGAAATAACTACGAACAATGCAATAAGTGAATCTGGTATTACAGACTACTGCATAAATCCCTACGCGGGCTGTCAGCATGCATGCAAGTACTGCTATGCAAGGTTTGTTTCAAGGTTCTACGGAAGAAAGATGAACGAATGGGGGAAGTTCGTTTATGCAAAAGTTAACTTACCAAAGTTGCTTTCAACTGAAAAAAAGCTAAAGAAACCTGGAGAAATAATACTTAGCTCTACGACAGATGCTTACCAACCTCTAGAGGAAAAATATCAAATTACAAGAAAAGTACTACAAGAGCTCCTTAGTGAAGAAAGATTCAGTGTTGTGATTCAAACGAAGTCCAGTCTAGTTTTAAGAGATATGGACATAATTAAAAGCTTTGGTAGTCGAATAAAGGTTGGATTTACAATTACGATGAACGATGAAATGGCAAAGATCTTCGAACCAGGAGCTTCAAGTACAAGTCAAAGAATAGAAGCATTAAGGAAGCTAAAAGAAAATGGAGTTACTACCTATGCCTTCCTAGGTCCTTTGATTCCAGGAGTAAGCGACTTCGAGTGGTTGGTTGAACAAGTTCGTGAGTTTTCCGATTATATTTATGTTGACAAGCTTAACTTAAGACCTGGCGTATGGCAAAGCTTACTTCCAACGCTAAGTGAAATTGGAAAATTAGAAGAAGTAAGAGAAAACCTAGAAAGTAATAGCCTTTACTATAAAGAGATAAAAAAGAAGGCTAAAGAGTTAAGTGAAAAATATAAGATAGAGTTTGATGTGATTTTTTAAGGCTAGAGCTTAAAGACTATCGTAACTATTTCATATGGCTTCACGTTTATCTTTGCTTCTCTTCCGTTGCTTGCTACTTTAACAAGCGGTTCTTCGTTTAAATTGGCTTTCCATGCTTCTCTAAAGTTAAACCCAGTACTAATTTTTGCCTCCGCGTTTTCATTTGAGATATTGAAGAACCTAGCAACTACCCAATCATTGTCTTCAGCTTTCTTTAAAGCAGTAAGCACTAAGTTGTCTGGTTCAAGTTGCAGGTAAGATGATAGAATGCTTTGCTTTGTTTCTACATTTCCTTTTACGGGAACTATGCAAAGTGGAGGGTAGGCAAAGCTGTACGCCTCTTTGTAAGCTCTCGAATCAAACCAATTGCCCTTGTGTGGAATTATTGAGTATTCAAAAGTGAATTTTCGCTTGCATTGCGCTTCAGGCGTTGCTATCTGAGGTCCAGCATGACCCTTTCTTGTGGCTAGGTCTCCTCTGGAAAGCCATCCAACTGCTCTGAACAAAGTAACGTAGATTGTTGCTCCCCCTTCTTCTTTAACTTCATACTCAGGTAAGCCCTTTGAAGCTATCGTTAAGCCATACCTTCCATCGTTTACGTTGACCCAAAAGAGTTGTGGATGTGTAGTAGGTGGTGACTCAACCCAGTTCTTTCCTTCGCTCGTTGGCTTTATGCTCCTCTTCTGAACATAAAACTGGCTATCCGCGTAGGAGTAGTCTGTCTTTAGACCAGAGTTGAACTTTACTCTGAGTCTATGGTCTTCCGCTATATTTTCAAGGCTTACCTTAACGTCTATTCTTCTCTTCCCTTTGAACAAATCAACTAAAACGTTGACTGGAATTTCTACTAGTTCGTTAGACCTCTTCTGACCTTCGGCACATTTTGGAATTTTCATAACCGTTTTAATCCGAAAAGATTGTTTTACTTCTGACCTTAGAACTTCTATACTTGCTTCGCTCTCTTCGCTTGTTACTACTTTGTCAAGCTCTTTTGGAGGTGAATAGTTATACTCATCTCCAACGTCTCCATCGTCTACAAATACGTTTAAGCCTTCAAGTACTTTTCCATTTTCTTTATCTTCAACCTTTAACGCTCCTCCTCTCTTAGGGTCAGCAAAAACCCTAAAGTATTCATTCTCTATAACGAACGGCTCACTACTGCTTTTCTCAAATTTAGAAGTTGCATTGTATACTCTGTAGAGCTTAAAGCCCATCGGAGGTAAGTCTTTCGCTACAAATTCAAGTTTTTTTCCTGCAATCCAGTAGATTTCTTCGTTTTCAGCTATTGCTTTAGTTTCGTTGCCTTTTTCATCTACACATTTGTAGCTTCCTTTCTCTATTGGTAAAAACATAGACACTTTTTCTGTTAAGTAGTACGGGTGAGGGTTAAACACAAACAAACTTGTTACTGCATATTTGTCTTCCTCAAAGTTTAATAAGTTAGATAAGAATCTAATCGAATCATAAGCTACGTTGGTTCCTATTTCAATTGCCTTTAGGAACCTAGTCTCGTTTTCTTTATGAAGTGGATCTATTCCAGTTCCATAGATGCTGTCATGTGCATGATTTCTAAGAATTTCTTTCCATGCTTCTAGAAGAAGGATAGTTGGATACTCAAATCCATACATTTTTGCTATTGTTGCAAGTGGTTCTGCATACTTTTCTAAGACTGCTTGTGCTTGGTAATTCATCTGCTTTAAGTACATTCTGCTTGAAATTGAGGAAACTAAAAGAGGATGAAACCTAGCGCCTCTCAGTTCTCCTTCGTATTCTAGCATTTTGTCTTTGAACTTCTCCACTTCGTTAATATACTCTTCTAAAGTTCCATGTTTCAATTCAAACTTTCCTGAATTGTTTGCTTCTCTTATTACTTCAGTTATTCCTCTTTGAGGCGGCATATGGTCGCAACCGTTCATTAAGAGGAGAATTCTGGACTTAGTTGTAGGAAGAATTCCCTTAGCCATTTGTTCTAATCTTTCTATTGCCTCCTTTGTGTCAACTTCTGGTTCAGAGTAGTACAAGTCAAGAAATACTGACTTCCATCCAACTGGAGCTTCCCATACTTGTGCGGAGTACGAGGCTATTTTAGCGCCTATCATGTTAGCGTTACAGTAACCATTTATTAGGTGTATTGCGGTTACCTTGTCACCACTCGGAGCTTTCCATATGAACTCAAAGCCAAGCCTTTCTCCTTCATCTCCTAGTCCACGCATGAATACAACGTTATCTATGTTGAACCCTCTCAGTATTTGCGGTATTTGTGCCACATGCCCAAAAGTATCTGGTAAGTAACCCACTTTCATTACATGCCCAAATTGCTCAGCTATTCTGTGTCCAATCAGTAGGTTTCTAACTAACGCCTCTGGGCTTGCAAGTGCTTCATCTGGTTGAGTAAACCAAGGACCAATAAGTAGCTTACCTCTTGCAACTAATTCCCTTATCTCTTCTCTTGCATTACTTCTAACTTCTAAGTAGTCTTCCAAGGCAGAAGTTTGTCCATCTAGCATGAAATGTCTAAATTCAGGTTCCTCCTTTAGGTACTTTATTACTCTGTCTAAAACTTTTATCAACCGCATTCTGTACTCTTGAAACGTAAGGTACCACTCTCTATCCCAATGCGTATGTGATATTACATACCCTCTTACCTTCTCGTTTTCCATGAACTTCTAACTAATAAGAGAAAGTATATAAAATTTTAAGAAGCTAAAGTAGACTACCTTTATTTCATAAGCCCGTTCTAAGTATTAGCCTTAATTATTGTAAACTTAGAAGTTGTTATGACTAAAAAGCCTAGAATTTTATTCTGACGAAAGCAGTAAGAACGTAGTAAACATCACGCTTGCTTATGAAGCTAAGTTTCCTACAGAAGCCACTAACTTTGACGTTCTATTGCTTTTAAAGCGAATGGAACAAAATAAAAAATAAAATGAACAACTGATAACGAATGTTAAGGAACAAGCGTCTCTTGACTTTGCCAAATAGAGTGTCAAAAAAGTATTGGATTGCTCCAAGCTTTTTTACCGTTATGGTCTGTAATCTCAGCTCTAAAGTACTTCTTGAAGTTAAATCCTTCTAGAACAACTGAAATTATTCCTCCCCTTTCCGTCTTTATAGTTATCTTGCTGTTACCAAGCTCAACATATGCTATCTCGTTTTCTCTTTCATGAGTTATCTCTACTTTACCTAAGATTCTTATCTTATCTTTAGCTTGTTTTACTTTGTTGTAGGTGTCTAAAGAAACGCTAAAGCCTCGACCTCCCTCAGAAACAAAGTCCACTCTTTCTACTGGCGACGTTCTAATTTCAACTTTATTTTCGTTATAAGAGAGATACTCTATGATTGGCCCACTTGAGGAATAAAAGTTTCCTTTCTTTATTGAGGATAATATTTCTTCTGCACTTCTCTCTTTAACCTTTACATTTATCCATCCACGTGCTGAGTCTAAATCTCCATAGTAATGCGCATCATCAGTTGCTAGTCCATAGACGCTTTTTCCTTGAGTAAGCAAATTGTCCCAATGAACCATTGAAAAACCTTTTGCAACTTCTATGTCACATCCTCCATTGTATACTTCGATTCCAATGTATCCTTCTATGTTAAGTAAGTCTGAATGTGTAAGCTTTGACCAATATGGATGCGCAACGATAGTAAACGATTTTTCTTTATTTACAAAGTCCAAGAGAGCTTGAACTGATTCATTCTTGTACTTCTGTAATGCTTCGTTATTGTCAACGTTTATAGCCAATATATGATAGCTGTCTCCAAGAAGACATTTTCCTACCGAAATCTCGCTTCCAGGCAAAAGTATTAGTTTTTCAGACTTTACTGTCGTTACTTTTTCATGGTCGGTAATGGCTAAGAAATCATAGCCACGGCTAAAGTAGTAGTCTATTACTTCTTCAGGGGACAGTAGCCCATCTGAGTTTTTGGTATGAGCATGCAAGTTACCTCTAACCCAAATTCCGGAGGAACTAAACAAATTTTTGTCCATGCACTTAACAATTTTCTTTTGCTTTAAAAATCTTTATACATGTTGCTTTCGGAAGAGTTTAGTTCCTGCTTCCAAAGCTCAGTAGCATTATTGAGCGGAAGGCTGTGAAATTTGAGTCGTAGGTTGAGGTGCTTTTTCTTTGAACAGCATTGAGTAGTAAAGCAGCGTTGTGGAGATCGTTGTTATTGGCGCTACAAGAGATACGATAACTTCGGATAAGATTGTAGAAATTCTTTCGTCAAAAGGTACTAGTAGAGTATCAGAAAAGGCTCTTACAAAAAGTATAATGATTCCATTTAATAATAGCACACCAAAAGTCTTAAGCCACCTACGATTTACTAGAGCTTTGCTTCTTCCAAGAGCGTCGAGCGCACCCTTGTTTTCCAATACTATTACAGGTATAATAAGAGCTAACATTATCATTGCTATTATGCCCGGTACTACTAGGAACAAAAATCCTAGAAATATTATTACTGAACTTACTATAGTGGCCACTATTATCGATATAACTTTTGGTGCAACGAAACTCAATGCCACTTGAAAGTCGCAACTTAATGAGGTTAAGTAGTCTGATGTAAGCTTAACCGCAGCTCCATCTCTAATTGCATTTACTAGTCCATCTATTATTGTCACTAAAACAGAAGAAGCAAGTAAACTAAACAATTGGCTTAAAGTTGATGGTGTTATTTCACTAGCAGTTTGTAGCTCAGAAACAGCACGTATGCCTACAGACAAGAGCATGACTCCCAATCCTCCTGTTATGATTGCAGCTCCAATGTATACTATTAAGAAGTCAATTGCGTTATTAGTATAAATGCTTATTGCCTTTCCAAATATTTCTCCAATGGAAAGCTCTCTTTCAACAGCACTTTGCGTCATCTGCTTCGTTATGTTTTAAACTAGGATGCCTTATAAGTTTTTAGGTTTGAGGAAAGCGTTGCGAACATTAGTTTCAAAAATTTAATTAGTTTTACTTATCATGCTTTTTATTCGTAGAGTTTAATTCCCTCAATTCTTTTCAAGTAAGCTTTCTGTTCATCGTTCCAAGACGATACTATTTCTTCAGGATTTACATTGTTTTCAATAAGCTTTCTTACCTTTCTGTCTCCAGCTAAAAGCGAGAAGTGATCAACCTTTTCTTCACCTCTAGAAATGTACTCATCCCACTTAAAGTTTTCTTTGTAAGCTTGAAATATCTCGTAAATTGCCTTTATTGCTACAGAAACAGATTTCAGTTTTTTTCTATCTTTTATGATAAAGTGAATTCCTCTACAGAGTTCGTCCTTGTACTTCGAAGAGTACGGAATAAACCTTATAGGAACCACTCCAACATCTTCCTTAAGTTTTTCCCTCAGCTTTTTAGCTAGTTTTTGTTCATCGATCCAAGGAGCTCCTACGACTTCAAATGGTTTTGAGGTGCCTCTGCCCAATGACAAGTTTGTTCCTTCAAAGAGACAAATTCCAGGGTAAAGCAAGGCTGAAGTTAAAGAAGGCATATTTGGCGAAGGAAATATCCATGGAAGTCCAGTTTCATCAAAGAGCATGCTTCTCTTCCAACCTTCAAGCTTAATTATTTCAAAGTTGCTTATTCCGTTTTCTCTTGCATAAAGGTTTGCAAGCTCTCCAGGCGTTAAAGCATACCTTATCGGCAAGTTATAGGCTCCAACAAACGAACGTAACTCATCTTTTAAGACAGGCCCCTCTACTAAAGTTCCTCCAATTGGGTTTGGCCTATCCAAAACTAAAAACTTCACTCCATTTTCATTTGCGGACTGAAACGAGTAAAGCATCGTAGAAATATACGTGTAGAATCTTGCACCTACGTCTTGAATGTCATAAACCAATAAGTCTAACCCATCTAGCATTTCGCTTGTAGGCTTAAGATTCTTACCGTACAAGCTGTAAACTGGTATGTTTTCGCCTTCTAATTTTTGATGCTCAATTTTTTCTCCATCTTTCTGGCTTCCAAAGAGACCATGTTCCGGAGAAAAAATTGCCCTTACCTTAGCTTCTCTTCCTTCAAAAACTTCTAATACGTAGTTTAATTTTGAACTGAAACTAGTATGATTTATAATTAAGCCTATACTTTTACCTTTAACTTCAACTTTTCCTTCTTCTACTAGGTCAAGACCAATTTTCATCTTTCTTCACTTAGCTTGGCTTTGAAACCCCCCATTTTTCAAGAGCAACTTTAAGTTCTTCGTGATCTTTTGTATACTCTAAGACGTCTACTCCCTTTAAGTAAGCGTCTATTGCTTGTCTTATAGCCTTAGCACCTGCTCTTCCTCCCATCGGATGTCCCCAAAGTCCACCCCCAACTTGAATTATAATGTTCGAAGAAATAATCTCCATGACTTCTTGAATTATTCCTGGATGAAGTCCGCCTGAAGAAACAGGAAAAGTTGGCTTAATGTTGTACCATTCTTGGTCCAGTGTAAGTTCATTTCCCTTAAATTTTTGACTTGTCATTTCATTGTACAAATCTTTAACTTCCTGCAAAGGACTTTCTAGTTTTCCCACAACAGTTCCTACATGAATATTGTCTACCCCAATCAGTCTAGCTAGTTTTGCAACAACTAGCATAGTCATTCCATGTTCTGGATTTCTTGTAAACGCAGCATGAAAAGCTCTATGTGCATGTATAGCAAGCTTAAGGTCTTCACATTCTTCTCTTATCGTTTGAAGAGCAGACCATCCAACTGTTAGTATGTCAACCATAACAAAGTTCCCACCAAGCTCTCTTACAAGTCTTGCTCTCTTGATCATTTCTTTAGTTTCTGAAGTTATGTTCACTAAGTAATCCTTTTTTTCACCCGTCTCCTTTTCTGCAGCGTCCCTCTTTTTGAATGTTAGCTTTACTCTTTCTTCAAACCTGTTAAAAGGCTGACTGCTTAAGTTTTCATCATCCTTAAGCAAATCTATTCCTCCAACCCAAGCTTCAAAGCCAGCCTCTGCATGCTCTTCAGAAGTCATACCAACCTTTGGCTTTGGAACTGTTGCAAGTAGTGGCCTACTGTAAACTTTGAATATGTCTCTTACTCCATCAATGCCTTTCTGTGGACCTCTAAAGTATTTAAGATACCACCTCGGGAGCTTTATGTCTAATAGTCTGAGGCTTTCTATTGCCTTCATTCCAAATATATTTCCTGCAACTGAACTAATTAACTGCGGAATATTTCCTTCTTCAAATAGTTCTTTGGGGTATGCAACCTTTACATAGTTTTTGTTAAACTCATAGGCTTTCGCCATTAAAGCTCTTATTCTTTCGTTCATAGTAGACAGTGTAGTCCATGTCCCTATCGAAGACTCGCTTGCTATTCTGCCAGCTGCATCTTCGATGCTGTAGTTGGGCGAAGGCGTAACTTTAAACAAAGCAATTAAGTCCTCTTCACTTGGATTATACTTCTTATCTACAAAGTCCATGTACCACTCAAAGCTCATACTTTTTATAAGCTAAAAGGAAGAAATAAATATTTCCATTTTCGCTTGTTGAGAAGATGATTTACTCTACAGGTTTCTTAAACATTGTCTTATTCTTAACGTTAGGGTTCTTTATTAGGAAATTGAACTTAATAAATGAAAAGGGAATAAGCTTTATAACAAAGGTGGTAATCTATATCCTATTACCCTTTTCAGCACTTAAGGCGTTCATGAAAACAGAAGTTTCAGAGAACCTTCTCAAGCTTGCTTTGTTTGGTCTTTCTCTTAGTCTATCTGAACTTCTTTTAATTTTAATTTTTCTAAGAAATAAAAACGTTAGCAAGGAAGAAAAAAGCATAATGCTGGTGGCCTCAAGTTCGATGAACACTGGCTTGTTTGGATTGCCTTTTTTTGAAACTTTTTACGGAAGTGTTGGAGTGGCTACAGCTTTGCTGATGGACATTGGCAACTCTATATACTTGTTTATGATTGTCTACGCTATTTTAAGTGTAATCAATGAAGAAGAAAATAAAAATCTTGTAAGTGCGATTGTAAGCGGATTAAAAGCAATAGTAACGATGCCATACGTTTGGGGGTTAGCAATAGGAATAATGCTAAGTACTTATTCAATAACAAACGATCAACTCTACAATTTTGTTAGCATAGTTGCATCTTTAACTTCTCCACTAATATTGATTGCAACTGGTGCAAGCCTAACAAAACTAAGCATCGACCTTAAGAAAACAAAACCAGTTTGGGTAACTAGGTTTATCTTTGGTATTCTATTTGGATATCTTTTAATCAACGTATTCAGTTTGCAAGGGATTGAAAAGAAAGTTGCAGTTCTTTTTTCAGCTTTGCCTCCTCCCTTTATGACAGTAGTTTATGCAGATATGTTTAAGCTAGACGTTGAATTTGCTTCTCAGGTAGTGACTTTTGGTTTGTTTCTGGGATTTATAATAGCTACGCTTATCGTTAACATAGTCTAAACACTCTTTAGTTGCCAAAAACTCAGCAAAAGCTACAGTTTGTTCATAGGGTTCTAAGCTAAGTAGTCTTTTGACTTTCGTAACTCTTGGAATTCATTAGCCTAGGGTTTGCCCATGGAGCTAACTTCTGAGTAGCTACTAACATAACGATGCATCTTTGCTAGATGTGAGCTATGAGGCAACAACAACAAGTTACTGAACTACCATATGGGTTCTGAACTACGTAGTCTTAAATAGACTTTCGTAGTTCTGAGGATTCATCAGCCTAGGGCTCCTCTTGAGTTCATCGAAGCCCTCATCAGCCTCATCCCCTGTCAGGGTGAACCCACTCCAAGTCTTCATAAGCTCATCGAAGAGCCTCAAACTTGGAGAAAACTACGATCTGAAGGTACAAGTTCACTGCAGCATTTAGTTGTCTGTTGATCCTCAACCCACATCTCGAACAAGCGTACGATGCTCCTTTCGGGGCATTAATCTTCCCACATCTGGAGCATCTTTTTGTAGAATTCTTAGGGTTGAGGAGCTTAACTTTAGACTTGTAACGCATAAAAGAAACTATCATTTTCCAGTTAGTCTTTGCTATCCTTCTGTTATGCTCTCTAGAATAGCTAAACATGTTCTTCTTTCTTAAGTCTTCAAATCCATGAACATATTTCTTAAATTCTCTTGAGATTTCTTTTGTTAACTTATGAACAAAGTCTTTTGCTCTCTTCTTCTCTCTCCTTTTATATAGCTTCTTCTCCAAGACTTTACTATCGAATAAGCTTGTTTTATTGCAGAGTCAACGTAGTGCTTTGAGTATCTCCAGTCTTTCATTAGTGAATTTCTTAAATAATGATTTTTGAACTCATTACTTTTAGGAATTATTGGTATTATTCTAGTAACGTAGTAATTCTTATTCCCCTTTACTCTGTAGAAATTTTTCTTTTCAATCCAAACTATGTTATTCCATATTTCGTCTACTGCCCTTTGAAGTAAGCGTCTATAATCTTCTAAGAATTCTTTTAGTTCATAGTTATGTCTTATGTTGTAGGCTCTAATTTGCTGCAATTCTTCAACTTTATTGTTTTAGTTCTACTTATAAGCACCAATGTTTTTATTATTCTACTTAAGTCTATCTATTTTGAAACTGCTGATGACAGCGAAAATCTTTAGACTTGCCATAAGGAATGTCAAAGCATGTTCGCCAGATCCAACATACCAACTAGGTTTAAAAACTTCTTAAGCTCACTAAGTTTTGGGCTTCCCCTTGTTTCAGGTCTAGTTGCCTTAAAAGCTGCTGCGCAGTTTGCAACCCTTATGGCATCCCTATCTGAAAGGCCTCGTTGCTTCATTGCTGCAAATGCACCAACAAATGCATCTCCGCATCCCACTGTGTTTACAACTTGTAAGCCGTAGGCTGCTAGATTTATAGTTGGGAAAGTTTCGCAACTTCCATTACTGATTAAAGCTGCTCCTTCTTCTCCAAGAGTAACAATTAAATTCTTCACTCTTGTTTCAGTTTTTCTCCAGTCTTTTGTACCGTAAAGGGCTTCAAATTCATGTTCGTTTAAGATCAAGTAGCTTACCTTACTTACCAACCTCTTTATTTCTTCCATCTGTTTCTTTATTGTTGGTCCAGGACTCCATATAACTTCAGATGTGGCAATTTTTAAGACATCCTCTACAAATTTTACTGGTGCGTCCATAAGCACTAAAACGTTACACCTTTTAAGAGCGTCCTCCAATTTTTCTTTACCAAAAAGGTCGATACTTAACATTTCATTAGCGCCAAAGTGAGTAAGAATTATATTTTGACCAGTTGTTTCAACAGCAATGTAAGCTTGTCCAGAGTTTGCTGAATCAATCTGTGCTATAAATTCTGTATTTACTCCTTCTTCTTCTAAAATCTTTATTTGCTTACTTCCTATCTCATCTTTTCCAAGAGCACCTACAAACGAAACTTCATTTCTTTCCAGTAGTCTTGAAGCTGCTACAGAAACATTTCCACCTTTGCCGCCGGGGGCAAAAGTAACTTTGTTGACAAGAACCTCTTGGCCGCTCATCGGAAGCTTATCAACGAACAAAGTTATGTCCCAGTTTATTGTACCACTCACAAAGAGTTTACTCATAAGCAATTAACTAAGCTAGGAAATATAAAAGTTTTTGGTGAAGCTTAATGTTGCTAAAACCGTGTTTGTTAAGTTTAAATTTTAGCTAGCTAAAATTTAAGGAAGCACTAGTAGTATAATAAACTTTCTTTAAGACAAAACCTTAAGGGTTGAATACTAGAACTTTGCGGTTGTATATTCGTCTCTTAATCTCTTTACCCTATCTTCTAGCATCCTCACTTTGTCTTCCAGAAAGTTCTTTATGTTCGATGGAAGTTCACCTCTACTTTTCTCTAAGCTACTTGGTTCTATAGTCTTAAGAACACCTTCCATCTTGCCTAGTATTACGCTGGCCCACATGTAAGTTAACATTAAATCAGGTCTTTCGTTTATTATTTCTTTTCCAACTTCATTCTCTATTTCATTTATAACTTGTTCAATCTCTTCTAACTCTTTGTTAAGCTCTTCTAACTTACTCTTTGGTAGTGGCATCGGTCTGCCTGCAAAGCCAGTAAACTCTGGAGCCTTTCCTTCGCTCATTAGTCTTCTCAGATCTTCTAAGTACTTCTTCAGGGATATTGTTGCAGAAATTATAGCACTTTTATGTTTCTCACTTAAGTAGCTTTCTTTCAAACTATACTCACTCCTAGCTCTTTAAGTACGGAAATCGCGTAGTACGTATACTCAAATGAAGAAATGCCATGTTCTGAGCTTCTTCTGAATCCACCATTTGAATTTAAGCAACTGAGTACAAAGCTCGTTGTTTTAGCTATACTTTTTGGCTTAAGTTTGAAAAACTTTAACGCCATTACTCCAAAGTAAGTGTACTCTATGAACGGAGGTTCTGCTAATGGCTTTGGAGTGAATCCTCCCATTTCACTTTCGCATGAAGTAACGTATCTTTTTGTTTCTTCTAGCTTTTCAACATCATACTCTAATAAGCTTAATGCACTTAGTGCATAGTAAGTTGAAACTATGTTTGAATTTAGCGACTTCCCAAACCCTCCATCTAGGTTTTTTAAGTTAAGCACAAACTCTATGGTTCTTTCTTTGTCTTTTACTGTTTTGCCAAGCATCTTTAGCAAGTCTAAAGCCATGAAAGTTGTTTCTAGCTCAGAGCTTGATTCTATATCTACATTCAAAGTCCCAAAACCACCATCTTTGTTTCTAATGCTCATTATGAATTCAGTAGCGTCAACTAAAGGTTGCTTTAGAATTTCAAGTGACTTGTTAACGTAGTATATTGATCTTAAGTCTAAGAGTGGACAATTTCTTAGGAAGTTTACCGTTTGTTCAACGTTTGGCGGGTCAACGTTGATTTCCTTTAGTATTGCTAAAGCTAGAAAGGTATCGTATGTGTTTGATTCTATAAACTGTACTGAAGTGTATCCTCCATCCTCATTTCTTCTAGCTAATATGTAGTTTGCTATTCTTTCTGGTAGACTCTTCTCCTCTAACTCCCCTATTACTCTTTCCATCTTTTAGCACCTCTTGTACAGAAAGTAGATGCTATCAGCCCCTCCTGTAGGGGCGGTTAGAGGAGAGCATCATCTCCTGCGGCTTAAGGAAAACCGCAAGTTCAGCTCAAAAATGAAGGCTATTTAAGTTTTTCTTTGAAAGAAGCTGCTATCTTAAGGTTACACGCTCACGTTAGGCTTCGTTCATGCAATGAAAATTGGAAATAAGCATGAAGTCAGCTTTGTTGCTATTGCTAGGTTTTGAATTTTTCAATTTAAAGTTCGTTGACACTGTATGTTCTCAAGGCATAAGTTGAGTTTTCACGTGTAAGAATCTAGACTAAAGGTAAATTCTGTTTTTTCTTGAAGAAGATCCTTATGTGTAAGCTAGAAGTAGGTTGCAAATAGCAATGAAAAAGCTTTTTATATTATTATAGTGCCAAAGTTGCATGAACTTAGGTAACTATACATGGTTAATTCTTGCGATCTTGGATGCATTCTTTGCAGCCCTAGTAACTATATTCGGTAAGATGGGCTTGAAAACTGTAGACTCTACAGTCGCAACTAGCGTTAGAGCAGTAATCATGGCTGTGACAATGCTAATAATAGTTACCTCACTTGGGAAGTTACCCCAAATTCTTGACCTTACGGGTAGCGATATGAAGTTTATCATATTGAGTGGAGTAAGCGGTGCCCTCTCATGGGTGTTTTACTTTGCTGCATTAAAATTAACAGATGCATCAAAGGTAGCTCCAATAGATAGAGCAAGCTTGTTGTTCATTATAGTGATGTCTTACCTCTTCTTGGGAGAAAAAATAACCTTAAAGACGGCTGTTGCGGGATTGCTAGTGTTCCTTGGTATACTTGTCTTAACTTTATGATAAGTAGCACCTTAAGTTACTTCTGGATCTAAAGTTCTAGGTTTTTGGGATCCCTCTTTTATAAAAAGAAAAACTTAACTTAAAACACTTTTTGTCACTTAAGTTTCTCAGCTTCTAACTATCCAACTAACACGTTAACTAAAGTTTAGTGTATTGAAAACATTTTAATAGAGCATTGACACTACTTTAGTTTGAAAAGTTTCATGAAACACCCAAGGGTAGACTTCAGAAGGGAGAACTTTCTCGACCTAAATGGCGAATGGGAATTTGACTTTGACGATGAAGATATAGGTGAGCTACAAACATGGTACAAGGGCCACGCTTTTTCCAAGAAAATAATGGTACCCTATCCTTACCAATGTGAGTTAAGTGGCATAAACGATAAAAGCTACCATAGAGTTGTTTGGTATCGAAAAACAGTTGGTTTAAATTCGCTTAGTAGAGAAAAAAGGCTTTTCTTAGTACTCTCAGCATCAGACTTTCACTCAACCGTTTGGTTTAACGGCGAATATGCTGGAGAGCACTATGGAGGTTATACTCCAGCGGAGTTTGAAATTAGAAAAAGTATCTCTGAAGACAAGTTGGGTATTGTGGTAAGAGCAGAAGACTACAACTCCCCCTCTCAGCCTAGAGGAAAACAGGAATGGAGACAAGAAGAACCTTCTGGAATATTCTATACTCCGGTAACTGGAATCTGGCAACCCGCATACATTGAAGAGCGAGGAAGAATATTCATTAAGGAAACAAGAATCTACAAGGAAGGCGAATACATTAAGGTGAAAGTGTTTCTATCTGACCACGCTAAGAACTTTGATGTTAAGTTTTCTTTAACAAAGGATGAAAAAGTTGTCTTAGAATCAAAAAAGAGCATAAACGGGAAGTTTCTAATTTTGAAGCTTAAACCCAGCAACTTAAGCTTATGGAGCCCAGAAGATCCAAACCTTTACGACTTTGAAGTTTCTTTAGAGAAGGGCGACGAAGTTGTGGACAAAGTTAGTGGTTACACTGGCTTTAGAACGATAAAAGTTAAGAAAGAAAGCATCTTCTTAAACGGCAAGGAAGTATACTTTAAGTTCTTGCTTGACCAAGGTTACTATCCTGGGGGGATATACTTTCCAAAAGACGAAAAAGATTTTGAAAACGATATAAGGGTTTTAAAGGAAATGGGCTTTAATGGAGTTAGAAAGCATCAGAAAATTGAAAGCCCAATTTGGCTATACTATGCCGACAAAATTGGAATATTTGTTTGGGAAGAGATGCCATCATTTTACGTTTGGAGCGAAGCTGCTAAAGAACTGATGAAGGAAGAGTGGCAGGAAGCAATAAGAAGAGACTTCAATCATCCTTCCATAGTTGCATGGGTTCCATTCAACGAGTGTTGGGGCATTTCAAATGTCTATGAGTCTAAGGAGCAACAAAGGTTTGTAAAAGAGATTTACAACATCACCAAGAGGCTTGACCCAACTAGATTAGTTGTAGACAACAGTGGCTATGTTCATGTAAAGACTGACATAATAGATATTCACGATTATGATTCTGCAGGGTTCAAAAGCAGGTGGGAAGCCTACTTAGAAAAGAAGTCTGAAATTCCCTGTCCTCTTCCTTTGTTTGCAAAAGGAATAAAATTCGCTAAAAGACCAATAGTTATAAGCGAATATGGTGGACTAGGCATTGCTGAATATCCTCCACAAGTAGGAAGAGAATTTCCGTACAAGAAGCTACTTACGAAAGATGAATTTTTAAAATGGTATGAAGACATAACTCAAAACATAAAGAAAATTCCAGTTATAAAAGGTTACTGTTACACTCAGTTTTACGACGTTGAACAGGAAGTGAATGGCTTGCTAACTTTTGACAGAAAGCCAAAGATAAGCATTGAAGCTATACGAAAAATAAATTCTTAGAAGTTAACTCTATCTTATTCCTAATTTATTTATTTCTTTTACAATCTTCTCAACTATTTCTTCGAGTGGTCTATTCATCCAAACTTCGATGAATGGAATTTTGTTTTCATTTTGGTAGTAGTCGAGTACTGGCTTGCTTTGTTTTTCATAAATTTTTATTCTCTCCCTTACTATTTCTGGTTTATCATCGTCTCTTTGGATTAATGGTGCTCCGCACTTATCACATTTCATGTCGTTCTTTGGCATGATTGGAGGTAGAACATAAGTTATACCCTCAACAGTCTTATTTATATCTGCAACATTGTATATACTTCCACATTCTGGATTTGAGCAAATTCTTCTACCCGCAATTTTTTCCACCAATATTTCTTCGTGAACGTTTATCTTTATTATTGCGTCTATCTTTGTTACCTTATCTAGAGCTTTGGCCTGTTCTATTGTTCTAGGATACCCATCTAATATAAAGTTGTCTAAATTCCTTATCTTTTCGTTAACAACCTCTATTACAATTTTATCTGGTACAAGTTTTCCTCCTTTTACAAATTCTTCTATTTTCTTTCCTAGCGTAGACCCTTTCTTTATCTCTTCTCTAAATATGTCTCCAGTTGAAATTTTTTCCAAGTTAAATATCTCCTTTAACCTTGATGAGTATGTTCCTTTTCCAGAGCCGGGCGGACCAAAAATTATTAGTTTCGTACTTACCACCTCAAGGTAACATCACCTTTTCAGCAAATATTTAAGTATTCTTTTTAGTAATTAGTTTCCCTTTTCTAATTTTTTTGTAGGCATCAAAATAGCTTCTTAAAAGCTTTTATACTACCATCTAACATTTTTTATCCTATGGACTTGTTAGAGGTTTTTAAGAAGAGACGAAGTATTAGAAAGTACAAAGCTACTCCTATAGAAAAAGAAAAAATATTTAGAGTTCTTGAGGCTGGTAGACTTGCTCCTTCAGCAGCTAACAAACAACCTTGGTACTTCGTAGTAGTTGACAACGAAGAAGTAAAAAAGAAGCTTTTTAATGCATACCCAAGCGAGTGGTTCATAAAAGCTCCAGTAATAATAGTAGCGTGTGCAGATCCTAGCTTGGCTTGGAGAAGAAAAGACGGCGAAGAGTACTGGAAAGTTGACCTTGCAATAGCAATAGAACACATTGTTCTTCAAGCTTATTCTGAAGGTCTTGGAACATGTTGGGTTTGTGCTTTTAATGAAGCTGAAGCAAAGAAAGCACTTAACATTCCAGAAGGGATAAGAGTGGTCGCAATGATTCCCATGGGCTATCCTGATGAAGAAAAAGGAGAAGTTACAAACAGGAAGCAACTAAAGGAAATTGTTTTCATGAACTCCTGGGGTAACATATGCGAAGAACTTTTAACCTAACGTTGCTAAAAGGAAGAGCTCTGAGCGCACAGCTCTTGAGATTCATTAACCTCTTAAGGTCTAAATAAAACTCGTAAATACTGGAGCGAAGATTAGCCAGAAAAATAATGCAAAAGTAATAAGACACGCTATCTTGCCTTTTTCTTTAATGATCCTAAGCAATTTAAAGGCTCCCTTTCCCACAACTTTATATTCACCCAATATCACTTCTGCATAGTGCATATTAACCTCTTTAAGATTTCTTTGCGACTCATCAAGAGCTTTTTCCATCGTTCTTATTAAAGCTTCGTTTACCTCTATTGGGTTATAGGTTATTTTTGCTATGGTTGCTGCGCAACTATGATCGTCTGTAGTTACAACTTCCGTGGTTAGTTCTGGGAATCTGTTAATTACAAGTTCCCTTCCATCCTCCCTAATATTATTTCCTCTAAGCACGAAAATTGATATCTGTTTTTCATCAACTTTAAAAGTTAAGCAACTAACTTCTTCATGGCAAAGTCCCTTTTCCTTCCTCAGCACTTTACAGCTTCCATAACCAAATAGAATCTTTGAACCATACTTGGCTTCGCTTAATGCTTTTTCAATTGCAATTTTTAATTCCTCGTAACCTCTTGATTTTTTAACTAATTCTTTGTTATGAGCTTCTACGATGAACAAATCTGGTGAAGTGTAACTATGCTTTATCTTTTCAACTTCATTTAAAATTTCAAGAGGTATATCATCAGAGCCACACAGGCTATTCGATACTATGAGCATTGGTGCTCTTTCTCCGCCAACAGTAACGATTTCCCACCCTTCAACGCTAATCCTATTTGGAACAATTGGTCTTCCTATACTTCTTTGAACTATTTCATTGTTTCTTACTTTATCAATTAATTGCTTAGCTATTTCAATAGCATCTTTTTGGCGTGCTAAGTCTTGCTCATGCGTAGAAATTCCATGGAAGACTACAGACTTGATTCCAGCTTTCTCTAGTTCTTCCTCTACTAGATGTTGAAGTCTGCTACTTCCTACTCTTCTGTAAGGACCATAGTGTAGGTTGGTTAGCACTAGGCAATAATTATCAAGAAGATACAGCTGAGCTCTTACTTTAAATTTATCTCCATTTCTGTATAGAACTTCTTCTATTAGTTCATTTTCGTCTATTATCCAAGAGCGTAAGAAAGCTTTAACCAGGTGAAGTGCATCTTCACCATAGATGCGCTTCTTCATCCAAAGAATAAACAAGATAACTGGAACGCTGTCAAAAGCTAGAACTTTTATGTAATATGCTAGCTGCGTTGAGTTTATGAAACTTACTAAAGTAACTGGAGTAACAAGCAATAGCAAAGATTCTATCATAGCAAGCTTGTTATCTCTAATTAAAGAAAACAAAACTAGAAGAAAAAATGACGAAGCTGAAACAAACCCTATTCCGAGGCTCTTGTTTGAAAAAGTTACTGCCAAGATGCCTGTGGCCAAAGAAATTCCATAGTATATGGCAAAAAGCCCAATAATCCTTTTGTTATCCCTAAATATTGGGTCTGCCACGCTTAACAAAAGAACTACTGAAGTAAATTGCAGAATCAAAAAACTTCTATCTAATAGTATTGCTAGAATATTTCCAATGAGAATTTCAATCAGTAACGTTGCTAACAATACTCTTCTTCTTGGAAGCACTACGAGTAGAGAATAAAATTTGCTTGCTATGCCTCCATACTCTTCTTCTTGCATGCGGCTTGAAAAAGTTTTTGCAAGATAAAAGCTTTAACTTTTTTCAGGATAGAATGTTTCTTATTATTGGTGTTGCAAAGGTTGATTATTGAAAGCTTCTAACTTAAGTCGAAGTACGGCTCACTCGACTTATTATGTCTATGTAATGCTCATGTACTCCATGTCCAATTTCTTTTTCTTCATATTCTCTAAAAAGCTGGACTATTTCTTCATCTTTTTCTTCAGAAATAGCTTCGTTCGCTATCTTAAAGAGCACATTCTCTTCTTTCCAGATGTGCGACTTTAAATGCTCAGCGTAGTTGGATGCAAGGACTGCAATTTGTTCACTCGTTACAATTTTCCCTTTTCTTTTTCAAGAGTTTTCTTCATTTCTCTCACAAACTTTCTTCCTTCTTCATGTTCAAAGAGCATGACACCTATTGGTCCACCTTCTTTTGGAACTCCACTCGACTCTAATACTGGAAACAGTATTTTCTCATCCTTTAAGTGGTGGCATTTATCTGCAAACGTTGAGAAGAAGTCTAAAACTTCAGAAAATTCCTCTTTGCTTACTCCCTTCTTGTCCCTCATTGCTTCTGCAGAAAAGTCAAGATACTTTATTCCCTTCTCAATTATTCTATGCTCTTCTTCAAGGATTTTTGTAGACTTCATGTTATAACACCGTTATAGAAGGGTATTTAAACATTATCTAGCAAAGACTAACTTTATTAAAACTTAAATTAACGCGTCAAAGTACATATAATGCTATGAAAGAAAAGGAGGTACTAGAGATACGCAAATATGACGCTTGTTTTTCATCCTTGCCTTTATGACGTAGGGTGGTAGTTAATGAATAACCAATACTTAACATTCGTAGCTGTTTTGATCTTTTTCTTCTTTCCATTGTTCTCTTCTACTTTCTATAACTCTTCAAGTTCTTTTGTTCAAGTTCAGTTGTTGTACAAGGAAGCTGATTACATATTGTCTTCTCAAACTAAGACTGGTTCGATTAAGTTAACTCCTAGTAGCCAAAGCATAATTCCATACTTTTCAAATATCGCCGCTGTTGGATTAATTAAAGCCTACAAAATAACTGGAAATTCTACGTACCTATTTGTAGCGAGAAGTTGGCTCGACTGGTATTCTGCTCATCAGAACGGAGGAGTTGATAGCAAGGGTATTAGAGGTACAATCTACGATTTCAAGCTTCTAAGTAATGGTTCAGAAGTTCCAACCTTTGATTATGACTCTAGCGACTCATATGCTGCAACCTACCTTTGGGCTCTCTACGAGTACTTTTTAGTTACAAATGATTCTTTTTACTTGAGTCAAAGAAAAGAAAACATACTTTTAGCAATAAATGCTATCTTCTCAACTATGAACCATGATAACCTAACGTATGCAAAGCCAGATTACAAGGTTAAGTATTTAATGGATAACTGCGAAGTTTATCTAGGTATCTACTCAGCAGGAAGGATTCTTCTAGCTTTAGGAAATAGCTCTGGCATAAAACTAATAGAAAAATCAGAGGCAATAAGGAGTAGCATTCTTTCAACTTTCTTAACAAAGGAAGGGTACTTTGTTTGGGCTCCAGGTGTTACTGTAAACTTAAACAACTTTTATCCTGATTTAATGGCTAACCTTTGGCCAGTTGTAATGGGTGTTGTTGATGGTAATAGTTCAGTAGCTCAAAAACTTTTTGATTTGCTTAGGTCTTACAAGTACTGGGACGCATCAATTTCAAAATCCTCTGCTGCAATGTCTTCAGCTTATTTTTCTTACCTTGTTGGAAGATCTAACATAACTCAGTTACTGTTCTCTAAAGCTTCGGTTTTCTATCCAAACAACGAGTGGCCTTGGCATGTCGCTGAAGCTGCATGGACAATCTTAGCTTTCTATTACTTCGACGTTGATGGTGGTCTAGTAGTAAGTAGATTTAAAGTTGATGAGACTCAAAGTAAAATCTCATTAAACCTAACTTTTGGAGGCTACAGTAATGGTACAGTAAAAATCTTTGTTCCTGATAACTACAAGAACGTTACAATAACTTTTGATAACGACAAGCAATCGCCAAACACGAAAAAAGTAAGATTTAGTTCTGTTGGCTTAGATAAATATCTACAAGTTTCAAACGTTCATCCTGAAGATAAAATTTCGGTTATATTTTTCTTAAATCCTTCTAACTCCTCAACTCCACAAAGTCATGAATTTTACTTGTTTGACCTTAGAGTTTTGTTTGCGTTCATTGCTTTTGTTTTACTTATTTTAGTTTTGTTCATTGCAAAGCGTCGAAGCTCCCAGAAATTTCTTTTGCTCTTTCGTATGCCTCTTTTATGCTCTCCACTATAGTGTACTTAAGCTTACCTTCTTCCATTCTTACAATTCCCTTTATCGTTGTACCACCTGGAGTTATAACTAAGTCTTCTACGTCTGAGGGTAGCATTCTTTTCTCCTTTAAAGTTCTAATGGTGCCTTCGAACAGCTCTAGCGTTGTTTTGTAGCTTATTTCTTTAGGTAAACCGCATGCAACCCCTGCCATAACGAAAGCATTTATTATTTCGCAAACGAAAGCAGGCCCGCTTCCACTTAATGCTGTAAATACATCTATCAATTTCTCTTCAACCCAAACCACTTCTCCCATCTTCTTAAAAATACTTTCTACAGTTTTCATTTTATCTTCATTACTACTGTTGGTAGATAGCGCTGTTATGGCTCTATTAGAAAGAATGTTTATATTTGGCATTGCTCTATAAACATAACACTCTTTTGCATATTTCTCAATCCACTTAATAGGAACACCAGCAACAATTGAAACAACAATTTTATTAGTCAGGTACTGACTAACTTCCTTTAAAACTTGTTCAAGTTGGCTCGGCTTTACTGAAACTATAATTACTTCAGATTCCTTCGTTGCTTCTACATTGCTTAAAGTTTTTACTTCTAACTTTTTAATTTCTTCAATCGTTTCTTTACTCTTTGCTGTAGCGCAAATTTCATAGTCGTCAAAAGACTTTAAAGATGAGACCATAGCTTTTCCCATTTTTCCAGCCCCTAGTATTGCGATCTTCGTTTTTTGCTTCGTCATTTTGTACAATCAACCTTCTTTAATTAAAAGGCTTAAATAAAACTTTCTAGCGCTTTACTTTAGATTTGTTGTTAAAAGTTGCTATTTTAAGAACAATTTCATGCAACTATAAGCTACGTGTCATAAGTCAAAGATTTGACACTATTTGTGGTAGAAAATAGAGAAGCGAAAGGGATAAAAATGTTAATTTGGTTAACAATAGGTATGGAAGTAATAGACGTAATAAAGTCTAGAAGAAGTATAAGAAAGTATAAGAAAGAGGACATTCCAAATGAAAAAATACTAAAAATACTAGATGCAGCAAGACATGCTCCTTCTGCATCCAATATCCAACCTTGGGAGTTTATTGTAGTTAGAGACAAAGCTACAAAAGAAAAGCTTTCCAAAGTTAATGTTTATGGAAAGTTTATAGCAGATGCTCCAGTCGCAGTAGTAGTAATAGGCGATGAGTCAAGGTCGCCTGGCCATTGGGTTGAAGACTGTTCTCTTGCAGTAGAAAATATGTTCCTTGCCGCAAAGGCATTAGGCATTGGCGGTTGCTGGGTGGCAGTTTTTTCATTAGATTCTCGTGGATTAGAGAGAGAAAAGAAAATAAAAGAGGTCTTGGGTATACCTGAAAAATATAGAGTCCTATGCGTTGTTGCTCTTGGTTATCCAGATGAAGAGCCAACTCCAAGAAACTTAAGAGAACTAAACGAGCTCATTCACTACGAAAAATTTTAAAACTATAGGAGAAACTCTACTACAGGACATTTTTCCATACACACTTTACACTTTATGCATTTTGTTTCATTTACACGAATCTTCCCTTCTTGGTCAAACGATATGGCTTTGCTTGGACACCAAAGTTCACAAGATCTGCACTCTTGACAATAAGCTGCCCTAAGTACAACACTCACTATATCTCTTTCTTTTTTATCTTTTAACTCAAATAATACTCTATCTTTATCTTTCGATAATATATATGGCTTTTCAAAGTTGTTTAAAGTTTTTAAGAATTCTTTTAGTTTTCCTTCATCTATCTCTTTGTTTACATTCACTTCTATGGTTTTTTCATTTTTCTTTATAAGATAAGCTTTAGAATAGTTACTTCTAACGTCTCCTACAACCTTTTTAATTTTGTTTGGAATTTTTTTCCATCTCCATAAGTGGTACTTTACAAATGGCGATGCTTCGTCTAAAAATCTGCTCATAAGTTCTTTTTCGTACTTTTTCCAAAGTTCAGGGTGCTTTTCTTTTACGAATAAGTAATCTCCTATACTACAGGAAGGACATAGATAGCAGCCTATTCTGTCAAACCCATAAAAGTAAGCCTTATTTACTAAGTTGAAAGCTTCTTTATATAGCAAGTATAACCATACAGTTAGCATACTCCAATCATTTATTGGAGAAGCAGAAATCGACTTCGGAATCCAATAGTTTTTCCAAACGCTTCCAGTTCTGGCTCTACTTCTTGACTCTAAAGCCCTTTGCCCAACGAACGTAAGACTTCCTTCTGGAAACTCCTTTTTGTAAAGCCTTGCAGTTGGAATTAGCTTTACTACTTTGCAGCACCATCTATAGTCTCTTGAAGGTAGTCCAAAAACAGCTAATCCTCTCCAAAATCTTTCCTCCGCGTCGCTTGTTAAAAGTTCAAGATTAAACTTCTTCACTACTTCGTTTACATTTTCTACAGTTTCTGGGAGTTCAATTCCAGTGTTAGTGAAAGAGACTTTCGGCTTTATTCCTGCTTTAAGTACAAGAAGTAAGGTTGCAAGACTATCCTTCCCTCCAGAATAAGAAACGCATACTGGCTTCTTTACTCTAGTTGAAATTTTGTAGATAAAAGCTACTGCTTTTGATTCTTTTCTCCTAATGTACTCTAGGTTTGCGTTCAAAGCATCTTCTAGGTTAGATGGCTTAGTTTCTTCTTCTCCTGAAATAGGTGAAAAAATTTTTATTGTCTTTGCTCTTTTTTTACTCAATATTTGAGCAACTCCATAAATTCCTTTTTCATTATATATCGGTAAGTACTTCATTTCTAAAGAAAAGTTAGAGTCATCAGTTTCAAATTCTTCTTTTACTTTAGTATTCTCTCTTAAGATTCCTAGATTTAAATTTTTAAATATTCTGAAGCATCCATACTCGATCGGTTTAAACACCCAATCATAATCGTAAACATCGAAAAAGAAATGACCTATTATTTTCCCATCTGAAATTATTTCATAAGCTTGATCTATATAAAATATCTTATTTGCAAGTATTAAGTGATTATCGTACAACACTTTTTTCCCAGCTCCGCTTCCGTATTGCTTGTCTAGCGTTCTCAAAATTGTTTTTCTTTCCTCATCAAAAACTGGTCTTATGTCTGCTGGTTTTCTAACTTTTATGAAGATTCCATTGCTTCCGCATGTATCACACTTATTCCCAAGTAAAGGGACATTGCATTTGTTACACCATCGTACAAATGTCGTTGAATTTGGCATTCTACTGTATGCATTCGTGAAATTCTAACTTTTGTAAATCTTTCGCATTTGTAATTTTAAAGTTCTCTTTATTTTATGTTTTATAGTAATACTTAAACGCAAATTATCTCTTTTCAACTTTCTTACGAGATTTATTGCATCAACTGATCCTAGGAATGCGGCCCAACTAGTTGAGTCCATACAAGCTCGCAAATTGCTCTGCAAAAAAGCTTAAAGTTGAATGTCTTCAGTATTAATGATGTTCCTTTGTGGAAGACTCTAACTTAAAGTTAAAAGAATTAAGGAAATGAAAGACCTCTTGTGTAAGCTGGAAATAAATGCTTTATGTTTGACTTAAGCTCAACGGAAGTGCTATGTCTTCTAAGAACTTAAGTTCTTTAAAAAAATCTTTAAGCTCATTAAAAGTTTATAAAGTACTTCAGTACATAAGTACATATGGCCGAAGTAATAAAAGCTGAAATAAAACCAGCTCTTGCAAGAAAGTTTAGAAAGGTTGCAATGGAAAAGTACAAATATAAAAAAGGAGCTATGAAGGCTGCTCTCGAAGACTTAATTAGACGTTATGTTTCAAGTGGAAACGTTGACTGGAAAGCTTTAAGAGGAAGCATAAAATCAAAAGCATCTTCAGTTGAGTTACAACATAAAGTTTGGGTTTCGATAGACTAAAAATGTTTTTAATTGATACAAACATATTCTTAGAGCTTCTCCTTGATCAGAAAAGAGCTGAAGAATGTGAACAATTGCTGGGCAAGATAGCAAATGGAGACATAGAAGCGGTAGTTACTAGTTTTACTATTCATGCGGTTGAAGCAATTTTAAACAATTCTAAGTTAGTGTTAACCTTTCTAAGGAACATCGAAAATTCGTTAGGGTTAAGCATCTATGACACAACAATAGATGATCAACAAGCTGTTGCTATACTGATGAGCGAGAAAGAATTGGATTTTGATGATTGTTTGCAGTATTATGTTGCAAAAAAGTTGGGGGCAGAAGCAATAGTTAGTTTTGATAAGCATTTCAATGAGTTAGATATCCCAAGAAAAGAACCAAAAGAAATACTGGATAAACTCAAACGCTAAAAACTTAAAGCATTACGTCATTTCTAACATAACTGAGATCTAGAAAATAAAAACCAGTAAAAAGATAAAAGGTATGCAGCTATATATAAGCTTTACTTAGTGTTCTCGACGTTCTGTTAATTTTAGTTTCTCTCTTTAAAGGAGTTTTTATTTAAGTATTAATCAACGAGAGACGAATAAGTTAAGTGGAAAATAAAACTACCTTCGAAAAGGCAATTACCTCTTAGAGCTTAATATTACAAAAAATGTTCCAATTCATGCTGAAAGTTCATTAGCTCAAAACTTTTGTCATAGTATGCAACTCTTCGCTACATGTTTTATGCTAAGAGAAGAAGCTAGAAAACATTGTCTTTAGGATTTCAGTGCTAAAAATTCTCTAAGCTATTATTGTTCCTAAATTAGAAAGACTTAATAAAAAGCTCTATAGCTGAATAAGTCTTAGAAAAAATGATTACGGAGTATCAGTTTGGTAAAATTGTAGTGAATGGAAAAACATTCACTAGAGACTTAATAATAGTTTCTTCTTCAAACAAAATAATAGACGACTGGTGGAGAGAAGAAGGGCACTCCCTTAAGCTCGATGACATTGAACTCGTCATAAATGAAGACTATGACTACTTAGTAGTGGGTACTGGTTACTTTGGAAGAATGCAAGTAGAAGAAGAGGTGTTTCAAGAACTAGAAAGTCGCGGGAAAAAGGTAATAGCTAAACCAACTGAAGATGCGATTAAAGAATTTAACCGACTGCTCAAAGAAAACCAGAAAGTTATCGGTGCTTTTCATATAACTTGCTGAATTCTTCTTGATAAAACTTTTGTTAGAAATTAAAAATCCTGCCACAAAATAATGCTATCTCTTAACATTCTTTTTATAGTACATACCATTTTCTTATATTCTTCCTCAGAATATATGTGAAGTTCAAGACCTGGAATCCCTAGTACTTTTTTCGCAATCTTGTAAGCGTCTTTTCTCTCTTTACCTTTATAAACTATGAGTACATCTATGTCGCTCGCAACTGTTTGAGTTCTTTTTGCATATGAACCAAATAGTGCGAGTAAAGTTATCGGTAATTCTTTGTTTAAGCTTTCTAGCTTATTCCTTATCTTTTGAATTACTTCTTCCTTACTAAACCTTGGATAGAAGACTCGAACAGAATTTGAATATTTTTTCTGCATGATCTATCATCCTCCTTGCCTCTTCTTTTGTGTACTTTCTTCTAGGAGAACCTGATGGATGTGCATTAGGATCCCTTGCAGGAATATAAGCTTTGTCAAGTTCTAAAGCAGCATCTAAGAGGTCCTCTGGAACTTCATGCTTCTTCGAGAGTTCTAACAGAAGGTCAGCAACAGAATGCCCCCAAGCTTCAGCCCCCATTTTTTGAAAAACAGCTTTAACTGCTTTTTCAGCTGATTGTTGTGCTGAAAAACATGCCCAATTGTAGTATCCATGTTCCATGTCGCTCTTAGCATGTTCTAGGTCTCCTTCCGCTTCATCGATCCAATCCTTGCTTCTCTCGACCATACACAAGGTAAAACATATCTTCCACTTATTAAAGTTATTCCTTTTTCTAGAAGAGGTAAGGAATCTTAAAAGTATGTGCTTAACGAATTAAAAATTGTTTTTATAATTTATGTTGGTTCTCTTTGTAATTGAATAAAATCTGAATTACGTTTTTAGTATCCTTGCTATTTAAAATCTAAAATCTACGATTTTTGTCTTTATTAAGTAAAAATTGGCATACGAAATAAAAACTTAAATTTTAATTAAGATAAGGTTTGCGTAAGCATGACAGAAAATATTCGCGAGAAATACTTGAAAGTTGTAGATATGAAAGGCTGTGGATGGATACCTTGTCGTGTTGGACTTTTTCCTTCTACTTGGTACAAGTATAAAGAAAAACTTGAAGCTCTTGTTCTTAATCATAAGAAGCTATTCCCAAACTTTATGAAGGGTAGCATAAAGTACAACGATCCCTCCTCTCTCTTTGGCATTAGACGAGCAGGAAATTATTTTCTTGATGATTGGGGTTGCCTTTGGCGCTTCAATATAGATGGCTTACAAGGTCAGGTTGTTAAACATCCGCTAGAAGATTGGAGCAACTTTAAGAATTATTCTCCTCCTGACCCAGACAAGGGAATCGTTCCTGAGGGTGAGCCTACTATACCTTGGGAGACGATAGAGACACATGTAGAAAATGCCAGAAGAAGAGGCGACGTTGTGGTAGTTAGCTTTCCACATGGCTTTTTCTTCATGAGGCTACACTACTTAAGAGGTTTTACCAATCTTATGAAGGACTTCGTACTGGAGCCTCCTGAGCTTTATGAACTAATAGAGAAGCTAACAAATTACAACCTTGAGTTAATAGATAGAGTAATTAAACTTAAGCCAGACATTGTAAGTTTTGGAGATGACCTAGGACTACAGGATAGGATGCCAATAAGTGAGAAGAAGTTTAGAAAGTTTATCTTTCCTTCTTATAGAAGAATATTTCAAAGGGTAAGAAGCTCTGGAGCTAGAGTTTACTTGCATTCAGACGGTCATATAATGGAAGTTGTTGATGACTTAATTGAAGCTGGAGTTTCTGTTATAAATTTGCAAGATAGAGTAAATGGAGTAGAAAACATAGAGAAGAAGATTAAGGGAAGAGTTTGTATTGACTTAGATGTTGACAGACAATACGTTGTTCCATTCGGTACTCCAGAAATGATCAGAGAACATATAAAAAACGTAGTTGTATCTTTAGGCTCAAAGGAAGGTGGGCTTATGCTCTACTCAGAAATTCATGCTGATGTTCCTCTAGAGAATATTAATGCCGTTTGTGATGCAATGGAAGAGTATATGAACTACTTTAACAATTGTTAGCTCGCTTTATGGCTTGTAAATCTAAGGCTTAAAGCTGTGTTATCTAAAATTAAAAATTAGAGAAGAAAAGAATTCGTAATTGACCTAAAGTTGCCAGTTCTCTTCAGGAAATGCTTATATTTTCTGTCTTCTTGTAGAAACAGTGATTTGATGATGTCTGAAGACTGGAAAGAAAGAATAGTTGTTGACTCAGATATTCTGGTGGGAAAACCGGTAGTAAAGGGTACAAGAATATCTGCAGAGTTCATTCTGGAGCTTCTTGCAAACGGTTGGGCATTCGAAGAGATACTTGAAAACTACCCTCAACTTAAGAAAGAAGACATACTTGCGGTTTTAAAGTATGCAACCGAAATTTTGAAGGAAGAAAAGGTTTACCCACTTTCATGACTGAATTCCTAGCTGATGAAAATATACCGATTAAGGCAGTAGAGGAATTAAAAAGGAAAGGTGTTAACATAATTTCTATCTTAGAAATTTCGCCTGGTTTAAGCGATAAGGAAGCTCTCTTCTAAGTTTCCTATAGAAAACTGTTTTCTTGTAGTTAAAGAAGATCATGTTCGAGTCATTCCATTAAGGTATACTTCAAAATAGAATGTCATCCCTGCTAGCGTCAGAATCTTCTGAGATAAAAATGCAATATGGCAAGAGTTTACCGAGCTGATTAACATTTTGAAAAAGATTGTGGAGATGTTTTGGTAGTAAAAGAACTCATCGTCATAATAATGCTTAGATGATTTCTAACGATTCTGAACAAGCATGAGCATAAGTTCTAATACTTCTGCGAAGCTAGTTGTGTTGCGCTCTGAATGTTAGTGAGTTAAGTCTTTTTTTGATCGACTGTAAAGAAAGACTTTTATGTGGCGTTACCTTAAAAGTTTTTGATGCAGAATTTTGTTCCAGTTCTTTTTAAGTTAAAGCTTTTATTAAAAATTAGAGAAGAAAGGAGTTCATAACTGTGAGTGAAGCCATACTTTATACTCATTTGAAAAGATTATTTGTAGGTAGTCATAGGGTAGAAACCAAAGTTCTTACTCAGAGAAGTAGTGCATTTATAGGCCTGATTTGTTGACTTCCTTTAACTTACGAAAAGGTTTAACTACTCTTCGCAACTTCTTCTAGCCGAAATTTATACGATGAGAAGAACAAAAGTAATAGTTACGCTTGGTCCTTCTACTATGGATTACGAAGTTGTTAAAGAAGTTGCACAATACGTAGATGGTTTTAGAATAAACTTTTCTCATGCAACTGAGGAGGAGCGAGCCCTTTACGTAAAAAATGTAAGAAGAGCTGAAGATGACCTGAATAAACCTCTAGCAATAATTGGAGACTTACAGGGTCCAAGTATAAGGCTTGGAGAAATTAAGGAAAAACACTTTAAGGCAGATGATCACTTTTTAATTTCGTCTAAAGAGTTCCCTCCTTCTTCTAAAATCTTCTTTAGCGACGTAGAGGAAGGAGACATCTTACTAATAGACGATGGAAAAGTTCAACTTAAAGTTTTAAGAAAGCATGAAGACAAAGTTGAAGTAAAAGCTCTTTCAGATGGAAAGCTAACTTCAGGGAAAGCCATTGTAATAAAAGGAAAAGAGTATAGCTTACCAGCAATTTCTCCTAAAGATGAGCAGGACTTAAAATGGTGTGCAAAAAATGAAGTTGATTACATTGCAATGAGTTATGTAAAGAAAAAGGATGATATTATTGCGCTAAAGAAACTTTTAGAAGAAAACGATGGTTCTGATATTAGAGTGATGTCTAAAATTGAAACAGCTGCTGGATTCAAGAATCTAAAAGAAATCTTAGAAGTTTGTGACATGGTTATTGTTGCAAGAGGCGATCTTGGATTGCACTTTAGCATAGAAGAAGTTCCATTCTTACAAAGTAAGATAATCGAGGAGTCTATTAGAAGCGGAAGACAAGCAATAGTTGCTACTCAAATCTTAACTTCAATGACGGAAAGCATAGTTCCAACAAGGTCCGAGGCTGTTGACGTATACAACGCAATAAAAGAAAGAGCTTCTGGATTTTTGTTAACAAATGAAACTTCAATAGGTAAGCATCCAGTAGAAACTGTAAGGTTTCTTGATAAAATAATATCTCTTGCAGAAAAGGAACTAGCAGCTTTGAACGAACTTGAAGCTAAACCTCAAAATTTAAGTGATAAGTTTTCTTATGGTTTAGTTAAGTTGTCCGAAGTGCTGGAGAGCAACGTTATCATTTACACAAAGTCTGGGAATACTGCGTTTAGAATCGCAAAGTTTAGGCCAAAAATGAAAGTTTATTCTTCAAGTTCAAGTAAAAAAGTTGTTAGGCAAACTAACTTGCTTTGGAACTTTGAATCTCTACTTATAGAAGAAAAAGATTACGAGGCTGGGCTGGAGAAAGCTCTTTCTTTGCTAGTTAAAAAGAATAAGTTTAAGTCTGGAGATAGCGTAATACTAACATATGGATTGTCAGACCGTCCTCAACATATAATTAAACTGGTAAAATTACCCTAAATGGGTTTACTATAAGTAAAAAGGATAAACTTCTTTTCTTACTCGAAATCATCAAAGAGCAGTACAAAGAGTAAAAGCTAGACTTTAACGACCACCTTCTTCCTAAAAGAAAGATTCTGAAATATGTTAGCTTTCTAATGCTGGCTTAAAAAGGATGTTGCATACTCTTTCACTCTATTTACCTTCACATCCGCTATTTTTGCTTTTTCAATAAGTTCATCGTCTTCAGTAACAAGTACCGCTTTTTTAGTTTTTGTAATGTGCAAATAAGAAGAATCATAAAATGTTAACTTCTGCTCAATTGCTAATCTTATTATACTTCTTAGATCTTCACTTGATATTATCTTTTCTATTTTCATTGTTTCTACTATGTTCAATAAGTTTCCAATCTTGCTTATAGCTTCTTCTTCGTTTATCAATTTTTCTATTGTACATTCTTTCCACACCACGTTACCAAGTTCGTATAGTGCTAAGTCTAGAGTAGTTCTTCCTTCTAAAAGTTCAATAGATTTCTCTTTAAATCTTCTCAATATAATAGCTATAGCACTTGAATCTAAGACGTACATCTATCCTGATCTCCGCGCTTCTTTTATATTTTTCACAATTTCTTCCTCAGGAAGCCTAGATAAAAGTTCTCCAAGCTCTTTAGCTGCTTCTTTAGTTTTTTCGATTCTTTTTTTCTTCACTTCTTCTTCAATAGCTCTTCTTACGACTCTACTTACTTCAATCCTGTATCTTTTAAGCTCTTCCTTTAGTTCTTTTGGTATTCTTACAGTTATCGTTGTACTCATAAAGTATTACTTACTTTGTAGCACTATATAAATGTTTCTTAAAGATACTAACAAAGATTTTTCTGTAGTTTCGTTATGTTTAAAGGCTGATGGTGGCTTTTTAGCAAATTAAACGCTTCATAGAAAACCATCAACTTTTAAGCGCTGCATTACTTTTTAGTTTATTTTTATAGAGAGTGGCATCAACAAATAACGCAAGTTGTTCTTTAAATACTCTTTGCTTAATCTTCCCATTTCAAAAGAATACTGGCTCTAAAATTATTTTATCTAAGCAAAAAGGGAATCTTTCTTCTCTAGTATTAGAGTAATGAACTTAAATTTATATACTAAAAACTTGCACATGATGTTATGAGCTCACAAAAGGTCTTTTCAGGTGTTTTTCCTCCAGTAATAACTGTATTCGACAGGAATGAAGAAATAAACTACGAACTTACAAAACAACATGTTGACTTTCTTATAAGCAATGGAGCCGATGGAATAATAGTTGAGGGAAGTACTGGTGAATTTTTCAACTTAAACGACCAGGAGCGAAAAAGGCTAATCGAAGAAATTGTAAGTCATGTTGGTGAAAGAGTTCCAGTTCTAGCTGGTGTTTCTTCTTGTTCAACAAAAAGTGTAATTGAGCTCTCTAAGTTTGCTGAAAAAGTAGGCGCAGATGGCTTGCTTATCACTCCACCCTACTACTACAAGCCAAACGAAGAAGAACTGTTTAATCACTTTAAGTTAATTTCTAAGGCAGTTAGTATTCCTATAATGCTATACAATAACCCTTGGACAACTGGAGTTTACGTAAAGCCTCAGCTTTTAGTCAAGATGGCTAACGAAGGCATAATTCAATACGTTAAAGAAACGCATGGAGACGTTGCATACGTGCATGAGACATTTTACCTTGGGAAAGGAAAACCAACAATATTTTTTGGAAAGGATGAAAATTCTTTGGAAGCTTTCTTGGTAGGAGCCGTAGGGTGGGTTTCCGGCGCGGCCAATGTTACGATTAGGCTTCAAAAAGAGATGTACGACGCATTCTTCAAAGAGGGTAACTTAGAAAAAGCAAAGAGAATTTACTTTAAGCTCTTACCATGGTTTTTCCTAACCGAAAGAAGAGGAAGATGGATCTCATATGTTAAAGCTGCCTTAAACTTAATGGGCTACAACGTTGGAGCGCCAAGGTTACCTTTACTTCCACTTTCAGACAAGGAACTGGAAGACGTAAAAACAGTAATGAAATCGATTCAAGAGCAATGAGTATTCTATGATTAAGCTCAGAAGCTTTCAGCCTTTCTTTTTGTCTCTTCAATGAAGTTTCCAATTTCTTCTACTAATTTTTCTACTTCTTCTTTTGTATGAGCAGTAGATATTGCGAAGTGTGGAGTCTCTGGTCTTTGGTAAACTATTCCTCTTTGTAGCATATAGCTAAACATTTTTCTTCCAATTTCTTTGTTTTTAGTTCTTTCTGCTGTTATTCCATTTGTAGGCCTTTCTTTTGTAAAATGCAAACCGATCATCGAGAGCAACCCAGTAACGTAAGCTTCAAACTTGTTTTCTTTTAGAACTTCTTCAATTTTCTTCCTTCCATGCTCACCAAGAGAATTAATGTAAGGGTAAACTTCATCTTTCCTTTTCTCAAGTTCTTTTATTGTAACGTAGCCTGCTCGCATTGTTAGCGCGTTGCCTACATAAGTTCCTCCGTGAAAAGAGCGTTCCCAAAAGTTTGGCCTCTTAATTTGGTCAAGCAAATCCATTATTTCTGAAATTCCGCAGATTCCACCAGCGCCTGCAAAGTATTGTCCTCCAACAGCTTTTCCCAACGTTGTTAAGTCTGGCTTTACCTTGTAGTAGTTCTGTACACCACCAGGATACCTAAACCCAGTAATAACTTCATCAAATATTAGCACGATGTTTCTTTTATCGCAAAATTCCCTAAGCCCTTTGAGGTAGTCTTCACTAGCTGGAATCACTCCTGTAGCCCCAAGTACTGGCTCCAAAATTATACCTGCTAAGTCCTCTTCTTTAGCTCTTTCTATCGTGCCTTCAAGGTCGTTAAATGGCAAAGGAACAACATTTTCTTCTTCAACTAGTCCCAACGAAGATGACTTATCGTAAGGGTAGTTTACCGCCCTGTGTAGTCCATTGAAACCTCCATGCCATCCTCCTTCCATTTTTCCAATTTTTTTCTTTCCAGTATAAGCCCTTGCAAGTCTTACAGCATACATGTTAGCTTCTGTTCCACTGTTTGCTGGCTTTACTTTTTCAGCATTAAACCAGTTGCAAACTGCTTCAGCCCACTTTACTTCCCACTCGTTGCACCATCCAAAATGAGCTCCATATTCAAGTTGATCTTTTACAGCATTAATTATTGGTTCGTAACCATGTCCGAATATTGCAGCAAAGTGAACCATCCAAAAGTCTAAGTACTCATTGCCATCAACATCCCAAATTCTGCTACCTTTTGCTTTCTTAACGTAGAAAGGATAAGGCTCAAAGTATCTTAAGGAGTAAGAGGCTCCTCCTGGGATGTATCTTCTTGCTTTTTCAAAAAGTTCCTTTGAAGTCTTCGTTCTTTCTTTGTAGCTCATCTTTTACCACTTTACCACACTTTATCTCTTTTTAAGCTTAAGAATGCAGAAGGTATTGGAAGGTCTGTTATCCTAAGTAAGCCTGCTTGAGCTTCTAAAACCCTTGGAATTAAATTAACAACTATTGCCGCAGTAGCTGTATCTCCAGCAGTACCGGAACTTTTCCATTTTACGGGAGGAATTCCTTCTATCGTTATTTCTTCAAATTCTTTTCTTCCAACTTCTGCAAAAAGTTCAACTCTTACGAATTCTTTTTCTCCATTATAGCCAATTCCATAACCATGTATTCCGGAAACTCTTCCAGGTGCTATATCAAAGTACTGCGTCCTAACGTTTTCCTTTGCAACAATAGGTTCTTGTTTTTCAACTATTTTAGTTAACTTTACTCCGAGTGCAGACGCTACAAGGTCTATTGATTCGGCATAGCCAACATGAGCCGTTATTTCACCATTATTCATTTTTTGCTTGAATTCCTCAATGCTTAGTGCAAGGCCATACTTTTTTTGAAAAGAAAACCTTCTCTTTGCAGCATCTAACGACCTCACAATTTTTATGGAGTTCACTTCAGCACACACTAAAGTCATTAGGATTGGTAAAGTGTCAAAGATAAAGCCTGGGTTTATTCCAGCGCCAAGGACAGAAACGTTTTGTTCTTTTGCAATTCTGTCAATTTTTGAAGCAAGTTGGGGGTAACGATACCACGGATTTACTAAGGTTTCTGAGGTTGAGATTAGGTCTGTTCCAGCCTCAATACATTTTTCAACTTGTGGATAGATTTTGTCTAGATAAGAAGAAGTTGAATGTAAAACAACGTCAACTTCACTCTTCTTTAAAATTTCAGTAGCATCTGCTTCACTAGAAATAGTAAGGTTCAACTTTTCACCAAGACCAAGAAACTCTCCTAGATCTTTTCCAATCTTAAAGGGATCGACCTCAAAAGCTGCTACTAGTTGAAGTTCTTCTCTTTTAATTACGTTCTTAGCAATAAGCATTCCAATTGGACCTAATCCATAAACTGCTACCTTTATTGGCACACTAAAAGTTTTTATGAGGCTTTATTTAAACATTTATACATTTAGCAAGTTTCTTGTTTATGTTTTTCACTAGCTAAATTAAAAGCCACAGAAGCTTACCTTTACAAGGAAATACTTATTAATTTTCAATACTTCTATAGCTCATGTACGACTTAAAGGATGCAAGGCTATACGGTGGAATTGGCGCGATACTCTCAACCTTTGGCATTTTCATTCCTTATACGGGGTTGTTGATTCTAATCGCCGGATTGGTTCTTGAAATACTAGCTATAGATAAGATATCCCGTTCGTTAAACGATAAAGAAATATTCAAAAATTACTTAATTTCAACAGTTGTGGAAATCGTTGGAGTAGTAAGTGCTACATTTTTTGGAATCATACTTCTTGTTTTTCTCGTTGTGAGAGCAACTACTGTGCCTACGCACAATATGCTACGTTATGGATTTTTAGCATTCCTAGGGGTGCTTTTTGTAGTTTTGTTAATTTTATGGGCAACTTCAATTATCTCTGCAATATTTCTAAAGAGGAGCTTTGACTCAATCGCAAACAAGCTAAACATATCAATGTTTAGTACTGTCGCCCTACTTTACTTAATTGGTGCAGCAACTTCGATATTATTTGTTGGTCTTTTAGTTACGTTTATAGCAAGCGTACTGAAGGTAGTTGCATACTTTAATATTCCAGAAGCAGTAACTCAAACTTCTTCTCAATAACATAAACAACTTAATCTAGGCGTAATTCTAAAGGTCAAAGGAAAGCTTTATGAAGCTATTTGGTGTAATATTATTAGAAAATGAAGGAGGTAGCTAAGATCGAGGAACCACTACATGGTTATTCTCAAGAAATTGCTATAATTCCAATTGATGAGCTTAAAGTTATAGAAATTCAAAGAGCACCCTCAAAATCTCACATTAAAAGGCTTAGTGCTTCCATTAAAAAAATAGGTTTTGTAATTCCCCTAATAGTTGTAAGAAGAGGCGACGAAAACATAATAATAGACGGGCAACACAGATTTCTTGCAGCTAAAGAACTCGGCATAAAGCAACTCCCTGCCATAATAATTCCAGAAAAGTATGCCCATGAGCTTATGGAGCTAAATGTTGAAAAGCAAATGTCCTTAAGAGATAAAGCGTACGTCTCTCTTAACGTTTACAGAATGTACTTAAAAGAAAAACCAACGATAAATGAAGACGATGGACGAATCATGGATTCCATAGAGTTTGCTTACTACGTCACTTTAGGAATAGCGTACGAAAAAATGCCAAAGCTTTTTGGTTCGGCTTATGAATCAGTTTTGAAGAAAGTAGATTCTTTCCTTTCAAAACCTTTGAAAGAAGCTGTAAAAGAAAGGGAGAAGAGAGCTGAAATTTTAATTGATACAGACAATGTAGCAAGAGAAGCCGTAGAGAAAGTTAAAGAGCTTGGAATAGATCACCCTTTCTTGTACAAAGAAGTAATATCTTTCTGCATGCCTGTTAAAAGGAAAAGAAAAGTTGAACAAAGCTTCAGTGAGATGTTTGACGCTTTGAAGAAAAATCTAAAGAACCTTGCATCGAATCCACAGAAGATAAGAGCGCATAGGTTTTCTACTGAGCCTGAAGCTCAATAAGTATAAATCAAAAAATTTAATAAAGAAATTCATAGCCTACAACTTCCATTCTGTAATTCCAGTTGTTGTAGAACAAATTTTCGTCATTTAGTTCTACTTCTCCCCTTTGGTTATCAACAGGATCAGAGCGGAAGTATCTCTTTGGAGGCATAAACTGAGTTGAAATATCGTTGTTCGCTGCCATTCTGAACGCATCTATATTACCAAAGTAAAATTCCTTCCTTTCATCTGGCATTCCACCACCAAATGAAGGATCAGCATAAAGCCAACCGTATGGTTCTACGTAAAACTGTGCCCAGTCGTGAGGACTTTGTCTCTTTGGATTAATGTACCAACCTGACTGCCATCTTGCAGGAACTCCTGAAATTCTGCATAGAGTTATAAAAAGTAGTGTCTGCATACCACAATCTCCTTTTTTGTTCTCCAGTACATATTCAGGTATGTTGTCGTAGAGTACGTACTCATAAGGAAGATTGTACCTGATGTTTTTTATTATCCATGTAAATATCTTTTTAGCCTTTACATACGGATTCCTTTCGCTTCCAACTATTTCTTCTGCTAACTTTCTTAGATTGTTCGTAAATTCTATGTGAGGAGGTTCTTCACTCGTATATTTTATAAAAATATCTGAGCTCTCATCATAACTTATTATCTTTGAGGAATCTACATTTTGGTGAAAGGCTTGTACAGTATACTCGTATTCTATGCTTGCCTCAGTTTTATCTTTGTTTGCGTATAGTTCGAAGAACGCCGTTCTTTGGGGTATGCTTTCATGAGAAATGTAAGGCTTAGTTGGATGGAAGTTTACTATTTTTATACTTGGGTGAAGTTCGCATCTTCTTGGCAACGGTATCCATATTCTAACTTTTTCTCCTTCTTTCACAGCTTCTGGTTTTAATGTTATGCTATGTCTTATTCTAAATTTTAACGATGGTACGTATCCTTCTTTTTTCTTTATTTCGTCTTGATGTTTAAATAGAATCTGTCTACTCTCATCTTCCCTCTTTTTCCTTCTATTTTCCCAGTCTGGGTTAAGCTTGAAGAAGTTAAATAGGAAATCCTTAAAGAAAAACATTTTTCCTTCTAAGTTAATATAGTCAAGCTTGTTTTCAAGTACAAGTTTTTCAAATTCTTCTTCTGTGATGTCCGGGACTTCTTTCTTAAATTCGTTAAAAGCTTCCTCATAAGCTAGTTTGTATTCTGTTAGAAGTACTTCAATTCTGAATAGCTCAAGCAAAAGTCTTTCTCTATATTCTACGTCTGCTTCTCCTAGTAATTTTTCGTTGATTTGTTTTCTTGCTTCGCTTATCTTTCCTTTCTTTATTAATCCTCTTATACTCTTAAGAAATGCTTGTTTTTCTTCCATCAACCTAAATTTAAAATCTTGTTCCTTAGTAATGTGTTTTTAAATCTATCTATAGATGTCTCATTTGTAAGAACTAATTTTGCAGAAAAGTATAACTACAACTAGTATATTCCTCAGAACTTTAAAAGTGGTGAAACAAATAAAAATTCTTCTCAATAAGAAAAACTTATCTTTACATTTAACTTAGCTTTAGGCTATGAACGAGAGAGAAAGGCTACTAAGAACTCTTCAGTTTAAAGAAGTTGATAGAGTTCCAGACTACGAATTCGGCTATTGGGATGAGACAATTGATCGCTGGCATGCAGAAGGACTGCCTCTGCACCTTCACAGCAACAACGACGTTGAAGATTACTTTAAGCTAGAAGGTTGGGACACGATAGACATGCTTCCAGTTAGAACTGGTCTTTGGCCCTCTCCTCCATCAAGAAAAATTAAAGAGTATGAAGACAAAGAAGTTATTGATGATGGCCTAGGAGGTGTATACATAAGAAAAAAGTGGACTTCAACAATTCCTCTTCATCTAAGATGGCCTTTAAAAAATAAGGAAGATTGGGAGAAAATAAGGCCATTTTTTGATCCAGATACCCCTGGAAGAATGCCATTAAACTACGACGAAATAGTTGAAGGTTATAAGGAAAGAGACTATCCTCTTGGAATACATGTTGGAAGCTTGTATGGGTGGCTTAGAGACTTAATGGGCGTCCAAGGTATTTCATTAGCTTTCTACAAGGACCCTGATTGGGTAGCTGAGATGATGGACACACTTGTAAACCTCTGGATAAAGCTCATCAGGCGTGCGTTGAAAAATGTTAAGGTTGATTTTGCAACATGGTGGGAAGATATGTGCTACAGCAGAGGACCTCTTCTTTCTGTAAAGCTGTTTGAAGAATTCATGGTTCCGAGGTACAAGAAGGTAACAGATGTTTTAAAGGAGTACGGCGTTGATATTAATATTCTAGATTGCGATGGAAAAATAGATGCTCTTGTTCCAGGTTGGTTGAAGGGTGGCATAAACTGCATGTTTCCAATAGAAGCTAGGTTCACAAGCCCCGTAAAGTTAAGAGAGCAATATGGAAGAAAGGTTCTACTCATGGGAGGTGTTAACAAGCTTGCTTTAATAGAAGGCTCCAAGGCTATAGAAAAAGAGCTTGAATCTTTAAGACCTCTTATAGAGGATGGTGGTTACATACCAATGGTTGATCACAGAACTCCTCCGGATGTATCACTAAGCAACTATGTTTACTATTTGAAGGTTAAGAGAAAGATAATAGGAAGATACGAAGAGCTACCTTATCCCAATGTTTCTTAGGATTTTTTAGTTTTGCTACTTTAGATTAAGATATTTTACAGCCGCTTCCATCTTTTTCTCTATATGTATGTTTGGTTCTTCGTGCCCCATTCCCGGGTAAACTTCAAGCTTCTTTTCTTTTGAACCAATATACTGGTAAGTTGCAAATATTGTAGATGGTGGACAAATTGTGTCTATTAGTCCAACAGAGATTAAAATTGGAACTTTAACTTCTGGGGCTAAGTTCATGTTATCAAAATAAGAAAGGGTTTCCATAACTGTTTTTTCTTGTTCCGGATGAACTTTTATATAGTTCAAAATCTCTAAGTATGGCCCTACCGAAGCAACGTTTATTGCTCTTTCAAAGTTACACAAATATGGAACGCTTGGAAGTGATAAAGAAACTTTCCTGTGCAAAGCTGCCGTTGCTATAGACAACCCTCCGCCTTGGCTAACTCCTGCAACACCTATTCTACTTTCATCGACATCTTCTCTCGTAAGAACATAATTTATTGCTCTATATGAGTCCATGTAAACGTACCTATAGTAGTAGGTCTCCTTACTCAATATCCCTTTAGTCATATTTCCAATAATGCTTCCTGAGGAATATTTTGCATAGTCGGGAGATTCTCCAGACTGCCCTCTAACGTCTATAGCAAAAACTGAAAATCCTAGCATAATCCAGCCAAGATAGTCTGAAATAGTTCCCTTACTACCTCCATATCCATGAAAGAATACGATCGTAGGACTTTTGTTTTCTGTTCCAGATTTCTTTATGAAGTATCCTACTATTGGGGATTTATCTAAGAATCCATCGTACACAACTTTAAAAACTTCTACTCTACTGGAGAAGTATCCTATTCTTCTTTCGTTGCAGTTCAAGGGTTGCTCCTCTGCTTGTTTCTTATTTTCATCCCAAAATTTTAGGAAGTCTTCTCTCCTTGTTAAGCTTGGCTTATAAGCTCTTAGCTCTTCTATTGAAAAGTCTACCAGTGGCATAACCTATACTAACCTTTAATCAAAAAATAAACTTTTTCATTTGTGCTAAAAATCTTACTCTTACATTAGATTTGCTTCTTGAAAAAGATTAAAACTAATGCTCTTCCTATTTTGTGCTCGGAAATCTTGAAGAAAAAGTTCGTTGGTCAACTCTCGCTAATATTTCTAACATTCCTTTGGGGTACAACATTTTCTTTTATAAAGGTTGTAGTAAATGAAATAGGGTTTGCTTACTACGTTGCTTTAAGGTATGGTTTAGCTACATTTTTACTATTTTTTGTAGCGCTTTTCAACAAGAAAGAAAATATTGGTGAGCAGTTGAAGCCTGGATTTATCTTAGGTATACTGTACTTCTTTGGTATCTCTCTGCAAGGTCTTGGTATGGAGTATACTAGTGCTTCTAGTGCTGCTTTTATAACTGGACTTAGTGTAGTAATAGTTTACGTTATCGAAGTAATCTCGGGAAGAGAAAAACCATCTGCTAAGTTAGCCATAGCTATAGCCTTATCTGTTCTTGGCCTTTACTTTTTATCGTTTAGTGGGTTTACAGTTCCAAATCTTGGTGACTTAATAGTACTTGCAGGTACCTTCTTTTGGGCTCTTCAAATTATTGCTACAGGCAAATACTCAAGAAATTCAAACCTTTTTTATCTTCTCATGTCTGAAAGCTTTTTCACTGCTATTAGCGCAACTCTATTTTTCCCCTTTGTTAAGATGCCTTCTGTTAATAGCATACTTGAAGTTCTTTTACCTTTAGCTTACCTTTCATTTTTTTGTACAATAATAGCTAATGCTCTTCAGCTTTATGGTCAAAGGCTGGTAAGTAATACAGAGGCAGCTATAATCTACCTTTTAGAACCTGTAATAGCTGCGTTGTTTTCTCACATAACTATAGGTGAACAACTAGGAATAAACCAAATCGTTGGTGCTGTTGCAATAATATTGGCTATGGCTATTAGTTCAATTTAAGGAACTAAATCTTGTACTGAGAAAAATGAAATAGAAATTGTAGTCAAAAGAGAAACGTACAATAAACTTCCATTCTTACCATTTCCATAAAATATTTTTATATTTAGTACACTTAAAAAAGTGTTGTTATACCTGAAAGGATTTATGTGAAAGATAGGAACTTTGTAGATAAAGCAGGCAGATCTCGTATCTTCCATGGAGTGAACCTAGTATGCAAGGACAATTCTAAGGATTAAACGATACGTTACACTTAAAGATTAAGACTTCGCAAAATGTAAGACATACCCTAACGCTCGAATAAGACAACAAAATAAAACCAAAATTTTTTGTTAAGTTCTTCTTTGAACTCAACTTAAAGAACGTGCTAAGGTTTTAACTAAAAGTTTTTGTTCTCCGGACCAATGTCAAGGAGACGACTGCACTAAGTCTAGAAAATAAAGTTTTCCTAGCCTTCTACGTCTTTCCAACTTTTGTCCTGAGTTTTACATTCTTTGAGAGCTTTTGATACTTTCTTTCATTTTTGTGCGATTTGTATTAATTTTATTTCACTTTTCTAAAAGAACACTTAAAAGGTCCTAATCAAAAAATTTATTCGTAATGAAGCTCACAAGTCGCCGAGTACTAACACTTTTTGCCATAGTCGTCTTTATGTTGATTACAGGTAGTTACTTTTTTATACACATATTGATCCTTCATGAAAATATGAAACATACTGCGGCTCAAGTATACATTAACAGGGTAAGTTTGATGCCTAATGCTCCTTCACAATTTAACCTGAAAGATTGGAAAGCTTTGACAAAAGCTTACGTACCCTTTGTTTTTAATTTCAGTTCATATGGTGAATATTTGCCGCTAGTAAAACTTGACAAGACTGCCCCTAGATTCATTTCGTTTGACTTACCTTCATACGTTGGTCAAAATAAGTATGAAGAAGGTTCAGGAGAAGCTATTAATTGCATAGCCGCTGTACTCAGTGCTACATTAGTTGATATAAACATGAGTAACTATAATGGATATGATTGGGTTTCAATGACTAAAAAATGGTTTAGTGAAGAAGATGGCATATTTTTGAACAATAAAAACGGCCAAAGTGGAAGTAGCTTTTGGTATGATATATATCCGAACATATTAGTTTATTCTCTTCTTTACTACTACCCAACATTTTCAACTTCATGGAACCAAACTCTGTATAGAGTGGCTGACAGTTGGTACAATGCTTCTTACGTCATGTATAAAGACTATAACGGTCCTGACTTCACTGCTTTTAATTTTCGCAGGATGAAACCTATTAATAACTATATGTGGACAGAACCTGATGCTGCAGCAGGTATAGCGTGGATAGAATATATTGCTTATAATAAATGGAAAGATTCACGTTTCTTAGAAGCTACAAAGTGGAACATGCAATTTTTGCAGGATAGAACAAGTAATCCCTTTTATGAAGTGTTACTTCCTTTTGGTGCTTACATAGCTGCACGCATGAACGCAGAACTTGGAACAAATTACGACGTACAGAAATTGCTAAACTGGTGTTTCGATGGAAATAGCATTTCAAGACCTGGATGGGGTGTTATAGTTGGAAACTGGGGTGGGTATGAAGTTAATGGACTTGTAGGTAGTATTACGGATGGAGGTGGCTACGCTTTTACTATGAACACTTTCTCTATGGCCATACCTTTAATACCTTTAGTACGTTATGATACCCGTTTTGCTAAAGATGTTGGTAAGTGGATGCTCAACGTTGCGAATAACGCTCGCTTATTTTATCCAGATGCTCTTTCTCCTGAGCTTCAATCTTCTGCTTTTTGGAAAGGTGACCCTAATCACGTAATCGCTTACGAAGGACTTCGAAAAAGCTGGAATGGAAAAAGTCCATACGCTACAGGAGATGCTCTTAGGAATGGTTGGGCAGCCACAGATTTCGGTCTTTATGGGTCTTCTTATGTTGGAGTCTTCGGTGGCATTATTAATCCTACAAGTGATGAAAGAATACTACAACTAGACTGTCTTAAGACAGACTTCTACCACAATCCTGCTTATCCTACCTACCTTTACTACAACCCCTACAACATTAGCAAAAGCGTTGCAATCAACGTTGGTCCTGAACCCAAAGATCTTTATGATGCCGTTTCCCATAAGTTTCTGGTAAAGAATGCTACGAACACAGCAATTTTTAATCTTTCTCCTGAGTCAGCAGCAGTTATTGTAGTAGTGCCAGCTGAAGGACAAGTACAATATGTTAATGAAAAGATGCTTATTAATGGTATAGTTGTGGACTTCAACATTAGTCAGTAGTCTTTTTCTTTTTATAAAATAGATACTATAAACTCACAGTTATTCTAATATACGCTTTACTTTAAACTAACGCTATAAACCCTTAGGATCATTGTATAGTTCGTGATAAAAAATAGTTCATAGAGTAGTGAAATAATGACGCCTCAAGCCAGTAGCATGTTTAGTACAAAGTTCAGCTAAAGCTAGAATCTCCGACTTTAGTCGAGAGTAGCTTATCCTAGAAATCTTTATATTTCTGTTTATCGTACAAAGTTAAAGGGCTGCATTGCCAAAACAAATTAAAATCGACGAAAAAGACAGGCTAATTTTATCTATTCTTTATGAGGATGCGCGTCTTAGGAATAAACAAATTGCTTCAAAGCTTAACTTAAGCCAAGTTACAGTTGCTAGAAGAATAAACAAAATGAGGAAACTCCAAGTAATAAAAAAGATCGTTCCGATACTAGATTATCAAAAGCTTGGTAGACCTTTTACTTACTTCATTTTGTTGGACTCAAAAGGGCTCAGTAAAAACCTAGAAAAGTATCTGGAAAATTCCTATGGAGTAATAAGCTTATACCTTCTTGAAGATGACAAAATGCTCCTAAAAGCTGTCTTTGAGGATAAGTCAGCTTTAAGCAACTTTATCGATAAACTCAAGAAATCTTTTGAGTGTCAAGTAGTTGGCTTATACGAAGTTAAGTCTTCTGTGCTTGAAGAAAGAAGTATCTTTCAGAGTTTTTCAGAATTAAGAGTTGAAACACAATTTGATGATCAATCAAAAATTACGTTAAGTAACAATAAGCTTAAGCTTACTATGGATTTAAGTCGAGGTGGAATAATTAGCGCATTAGCTCCAGCAAATGGTAGTCCTAACTTAGTTTTTTCTGAACTTGGTTTACTTTTCGATACATTCCTTGAAACCCAGTTTTGGTTAGATGAACTTCAAATAACTCGCCCATATTACGATATGAAAAGAGATGAAGATTGGGTAGAGCTAAGCTTCAGAAAGTCGATTAGGGCAATTCCTGTGCTTGAAGGTTTAGAAATAAACAAATCAGTTCATTTAGAAAAGAATTCAAACAAGATTAAAGTTAAGTATATCTTGACTAATAATGGAGAGTCACAAAAAAAGTTAACGTTTTGGATTTGTAATTACCTAAATTCTTCACTATTTCCCGAGTTGGTAATTCCTGCAGGTAATGAGCTTAGAAAAATAAAAGTCCTTAACGACTCGAGTAGAGGGTTCTTCGTTATTTCAAGCAAGGAGCCCGATGAGCTAGTCGAAAAGTATTGGCGTGGTGAGTGGAAACTTTTTATGCATCCTGAAAAGTTAACAGATAAAGTAGGGTACTTTAGTAGATTCCTAAAACTGGTTTTTATGGTTCAATTCGACCCAAGCCAAATATGGGTCGTGAAAAGATTCTGGGGTGAAAAATATGTTAGCTTGGAGTTGGTATTCAATCCAGTGCTACTCTCTTCTAAAGAAAGTGTTAGTTATGAGTTTGCTGTATCATTGTCTTCAGAAAATTCTCTAGTTAAAGCTCTTGAAAAAAGTTTTTCAAGCTCTAACAGCCGAACGATAATGCCAAAGCTTATTTCTTTTTAATATAAGCACGCTTGTATTTGCTTTTTCATTTGTTTTGAATGTTATCTACTTCCTAAGCTAAGTTTGATACTTTCTTTCATTTTTTATGAGGTTTGTAGTGATTTTCTTTCATTTTTTCTCGAAATACTTAAAAGTATGGTAATAAATCAAATATTTAGTGAAATGAAAATGAGTCAAAAATCAAATGAGCAAGAAACTCAAGTAAATGTTCAGCAAAAGGCTCCAACAGTTTTCCCAACTAAAGCTTTCATCATTGGTCTTTTGCTTTCAATAATTGCTGCCATGCTTTGGGTTGCAAACATTCGTACCAATCTTACTTGGAATATTCCTTGGGCAGGTCTTGCTGGTCCAGATATGATTATCTTTACAGGTCTAGGCTTTGCTTTTCTAATCGTACTTATTCCACTACTTGATAAGTTGGGAGTAAAACTTAGTTCAATGGAGTATGCCATAATATACATTATGGTCCTAATAGGTTGGACTGCTCCAGGTGTATTTTGGCTTTGGGGTAATCAAATTTGGTCTGTTTGGACTTACTCCGGAGGAATCGTTGTAAAAGCTCTTGCAGAAACGGGTAAAATACCTTCATTCTGGTACGTTTTAGATGAAAAGTACGCTGAAGCTTTTTACTCTGGAGGTGCTATGCCCATCGCTGCTCTCGTAGGTCCTATACTATTTTGGTCTACACTAGCAATATTGGAAATGTTCATGGTTTTCTTCATCGCCGTTATCTTCAGGAAACAATGGGTTGAAGTCCAGGGTCTTCCATTCCCGTTTGCATCTGCTGCTGTAGACTTAACTGAAATGGCTAATGTTGAGCCTCAGAGTCAAAAAGTTGCTCGCATATTTAAGGAGCGTCTGCTCTGGATAGGCTTTGCCTTAGCAGTTGTTCTTTGGGGCTTCAACATAATTCACGCATTTGTTCCTTCTATACCAAGGCTTCCAATCGATGAAATAGACCTCAACCCATGGGGTGGAGGCAACATAGGAGTTAATCTTGACCTTACTCCAGTACTAAGAGGGGCCTTAGTTGTGCTAAACTTTAACCCATTATGGATTGCAGCTTTCTTCCTTCTTCCACTGGATATTCTTCAAACTATATGGATAGCCATGGTAGTATTTCAATGGCTTCTTCCTGCTGTTGGAATTTCCTTAGGAATCTTTCCTGATATATCTTCTTCAGGAGCTTGGAATGTGTGGTGGGCTTTAGGCAATGAATGGTCCGTCGCGCTTTGGTACATACTTGGTTATGGTTTCATTCAGGGTATTGGCCTCTGGGTTATCCTATCAAATCTTAAGTACTTCAAGGGCTTATTGTCTTCCATAACTAAAGGTGATGAGGAAGCTAAGCTGGGAGTTGGCGGTTTCTTGTTAGTGCTAGTACTTATGCTTGTCATCATGTTTGCAAATGGAGCCTCAATGTTTATAGTTGCCATCGCAATATTATACTTCCTACTTGTGTACATTGGAATTATGCGGTATCGTACTGAGAGCTCAACAGTTGGTGGTTTTTGGTGGTGGAACTGGACAAATGGAATTTTTGCAAACTTAGGTAATTGGCCTCTCCAAACGCCACAATCTTACATAACAATAAATCTTACATCTGTTATGGCTGCTGGACCAGGAAATATACAATTTGCTGCTCTTTCAACGGATGCAGTTTATCTTTCAACTCACTATAAAATGAGGACTAGAGACCTAACAATAATATTCGTTGTTACTACGATCTTAACTACAATATTTGGAGCGTTCTTCTATGCTTGGTGGGGCTACGCTGGTTTAAGAGGTCCTGGATGGTTAAACGATTATCAGGAGCCTCAAGTCGATCTTTCTTGGGTACCTTATTCTTCAGGAGTTTCCCAAAAACTAACTTCCCTTCAGCCTACGTACATTCCTTACGTCGTGGGAATAATCTTAGCAATCGTCCTCATGTGGGCAAAGGCTACTTTCGTTTCTATTCCGTTTAATCCAATAGGCCTTGTAATGGGATGCATGTACTTCTGGCCTTGGACCTTCACATCGGTCTTTCTTGCATGGTTAGCGAAATACTTTATATTCAAAACAGGTGGAACCTCACTATATCAAAAAATGGCTACATCTGCAATAGGTTTCGTTGGCGGCTATTGGTTCATTAAACTACTGATGTGGTTCATCGTTAGAGCCTTCGTAGGAGTTAGTCTTCCACCTCCCTAGGGAGGCAAAAGCTATCAATGAAGTTAAATAAGAAAATAATTCTAATTTTTTTTGTATTTATTTTTTTGTTTATTTTTATAGCAAGCTCATTGCATCCTTTTGTTTTATTATCTTCGCAGGGTAATGAAAAGAGTGATGACCTTTTACTTAATGAGTTAGTTAACATTTCACGTAACATTAACGTAAGTTCGGTAGTTGAGCATGCGCAATACTTTTCAAATCTAGGATCTCGCGTTACTGGGTATACTGGTAGTCAAAAAGCAGCTGAGTATATATACCAAAAATTCTTAGAGTATGGACTGTCTAATGTTAGTTATCAGTACTACAATGCTGCTATTCCAATTGACTATGAGACAAGCATAACAGTTTATCCTGAAGGTATAAAACTTCCTGCATACGCCATTTGGCCTAATGGTGTTGCAACTTCGTTTGTAAACATTTCAGGAAATCTTGTTTATGCTAGAGCAGGTGAATGGGGAGACTTCAACGGTAAGGAGGTAAATGGAAGTATAGTTATGCTTGATTTCAATAGTCAGAATCATTGGTTACGGGCTGCTGAACTAGGTGCGAAAGCCATTATTTTCATTGAGCCTAATGATACAAATACGTATGAAGCTAACTTAAAGAAGCTAAACTACCTGCCGTTGAATTTTCCAAGAATTTACATTACTAGAAAGGAAGCCTCTACAATTTTAAGTATTCTTAGCAAAAATGAAGCAGTAAAAGTAAGTGTCTTTTCTAACGTGACATACGAAAAAAGAAGAGCTGCAAATGTAATTGGCTTCATAAATGGAGTTGATCCTGATCCTTCTGTTCGAAGTCAGATAGTAATATTGTTTACCCACTACGATTCTTTTTCGGTAGTTCCAGCTGTTGCTCCTGGGGCTGGGGAGGCGTTCGGAGTAGCCACCTTGTTAGAATTGGCTAAATTTTATGCTAAAAATCCACTCCCAAGAACTCTTATGTTTGTTGCTTTTTCAGGAGAAGGAGAAAGCATGCTTGGTTCTAGGACATTCATTGGTAATATCGTATGGAGAGAAGAAAACCTAACTTTGGCATCTCGTTTTGTGTCAGCATTAGGTTTTGATATCACTCCTGAGAACAACAAAGTAGCATTGAGTTTTTCATTCATTGGTAGCCAGGATGTTTACAACTGGTATTCAGCTTACTACCAAGCGTTCATAAATAACATGAGCGACGTATGGCAACTGTTATATGGCAATGCTGAGATAAGTTCAATTGAAGGTTATCCTGGTCAGCTTCCTACGATGATAAGTCCAATAAGCTTAGTGTCTTCTGATGCTTCTGATGCAGATTTGTTAGGAAGGTCTGGCATCTTCACTTCATTCATTTATACAGGTCATAGCTGGTATCGTTATAGGGGGACTCCTATTGACACGTTAAGCAAATATGGTTCACTTAGCAATGTTGAAAACAATCTTAAACCTCAACTTGAAGCTATATTTTCTAATGTTTACCTTCTCGCTTCTCGCCTACCAACAAAAATTATGCAACCCTTTAGCATCTCGTTTGCAAGATATCCAAGGGGTGCTACTGTAGTTCAAGGAGGTGGTTTTGGTCTTCTTGTAGGTCAAGTTGTTGAATACAACATGACTAGTGGTTGGTTTGTGCCAGTGCCAAATAGTATAGTGCTAGTTAGACCTGTAGTAGGAAGCTCTTCTTACACAATGCCTTATGTGACATTTGCTGATGAAAATGGGACCTTTTACTATTTTGGTGCTATTTCTGTCCAAAGAGCTAACTATCCATACGTAGTTGAAGCATATGTTGTTGATAAGTCAACCAAAAATATTGCATACGGACCTGACTTTGGTAGTTATACTTCTTCCTATACAAACGTTATTCAGGTACCTATTGAAGGAAACCTAGGATCATTTACTCATCCAAGGCCATTTGTCATTTTTAAGGGAGGAAGTCTCGCGTTGTATGATATTTTAGCTACTCAACCCCTTTCAACATCTCTTGGGTTTTTCTCTACTCAAATACAGTTCGTTCCTACAGCTGTTCAAGCTAGTATAAGTATCAACGACATAAGGACACATGCACCTCCAGATCATTACAGTTATGTTGTAGAAGGTTCAACGGCCTTAATTTTTTCCTCCTCCTCTGTACCAGTTGAAGTAATAGTCAGGAGCCAGTCTTCACAAGCACCTCTTCTTGTGCTTACAAACGCCAGTGAAAATTACCCTGAAGGTTATGGTTTTAAGTCTGCTGAAGGTTGTCAGAGGAGCATAGTTGATTCTCCTTTAGAGTATGCATACAACTTATACGAGCTAAATACTTTTCGTCTTTTGAGTGCGCATTCCAAGAATCTGCACACCGGCGGCGAAGATTATCACGCTCAGGCTACCAATGCTCTTCAAGAAGCCATGGAAGCTTTAAGCAACCACCAATACAATCTTTTCTATTCTAAATCAGTTGAGGCATGGACGCTAGAGCGACAAGTGTACCAACTTACTATGGATAGTATTAATGGCGCGATAAGCACTACCACCTTCTTTTACGTTCTTCTCATTCCATTTGCTTTTGTATCTGAAGGACTAATTTTCTCGTACGCTAATACTTCAAAGAGGATCTTAGCCATGGGCTCAATATTCCTCTTACTCCTTGGCATCTTATTTGTTTTTCATCCTGGGTTTGAACTAGCTTCTTCGGTGTATGTTTCGTTGCTTGGCTTAACGATTCTTGCTTTTATATTACCTGTTACTCTCATACTTGTTTCTAATGCTCTAAGCTTCTTAAAGGAACTTAGAGTAAAACTAATTGGAGAGCACTATGCTGGAGTAAGTAGAAGTGGTGCTGTTCTCACATCGTTTAGTATGGGTGTGTCTCAAATGAAAAAGAGAAAACTTAGAACTGCTCTTACTATCGTTTCTCTGATCATAATAACTTCTAGTTTTGTTACGTTTACTTCTTTGTATCCATATACTGTTATAAAAGGATATCCTAAGATAGGTCAAGCATTTTATCGAGGAATATACATGAGGGACCTAATGTATTCTTCATTGAACCCTGAGTTTCTTGGGGTTCTAAAGGCTAAGTTCAATTCTTCTGAAGCTACTGTTGCACCTAGAGCTGTTTTATATCCTCCAGGTTCTTTAATAAGTAGTGGATTTAACTTGTTCAACGAGCTTAATTCTACTCTAAAGGCAAGAGTTTTTGCAGTTTATGGAGTAGCCTCTGAAGAAGGAAACATAACAGGTTGGTCAAAGTTCTTGTCGTTTGGCTCTTGGTTTGCTCAGGATGATGTTCAAGTTGTAGTGTTGCCCGATACAATAGCTAAAAAGTTGAATATAAGTGTAGGCGATAAAGTATCCTTAGAAGGGCTACCACTAACTGTAGTGGGAATCCTTAACAGCGATGAAGCTGATAAAATATTAGACTTAGACCAAAATCCAGCAACTCCACGAGACTTAAGGGTTATAACCGGCATTGGTTTCTTTTCTACGAAGGATATCATATTTGTTCCGTACAACTTAGCTGTTGCGTTAGGAGGTAACTTTTATGCAGTAACTGTTACTTTTAAGGATGCAAATCAAATCCAAAATGCGACACTAAATCTTGCTAAGCAGGTAAATCTTCAAATTTATGCGACTTCAGAACTTGGAAACAAAAGCGAAATTTCTCTTTACTCGATTGCCAAAGGCGTTGAGTCATATGGCTATAGTACGTTTATTTTACCTCTTGCAATATTGTCATTGGTTATAATCGACATGATTCTATCGTCAATCTTCGAAAGAAGTAAAGAAATTAGCGTACTTGGTGCAGTTGGGTTATCTCCTATGCACATAATTGGCCTGTTTCTTGGTGAAATTGTTACCTATGCACTAGTAAGTGCAGTTATTGGATATACTATAGGAATAATTTTATTACAATTCCTTATACGTTATAGTGGCTTCCTTCCAGAAGGGTTTTATCCAAACTACTCTTCATACTTTGCTGTGATAACAATTGGGGTAATTATGCTAGCAGTACTTATTCCAAGCATTTATCCTCTCTTTAAGGCGTCAAGAATGGTAACACCCTCTTTAGAAAGAAAATGGAGTATACCAACAAGGCCATCTGGAAATCAATGGGTAATTCCCCTTCCATTTGTGTTCCTAGATGAGTTGGAGGTTCATGGAGTTCTCATGTTCCTCTCAGAGTATTTCAAGACGTTCACAATCGAAGGTTCAGGTATGCCTTTTGTTGTAAAAGGTATCTCATATGAAGAAACTACAACAAAGGAAGAAAAAGTTAAGCAAATAGCAACAACAATGCATATCGCTCCATTTCCAGCAGGTATCAATCAACGGTTATATGTAACCATATCTTTTAATTCTAAAGAGAACCGCTGGTTTACAAATCTTACAATAGTAAGATTAACTGGCCAACAAAGTCTGTGGGAAAAATCTAACTATATTGTTGTAGATGCGATAAGGAAACAGTTCCTTCAGTGGCGTGGGCTTTCTTCTGAGATGAAAAGAAAGTACGTTGGTGGTGAGCAATGAGCAAAAAAGAAGTAAACTACAAAAGAGGTTTCACACTTAAGTCTTTCCTGTTTATCCTATACTCAAGTGTAGTTCTGATGCCTGCCGTTATTTTTACTTTGTTAACTTCAGGAGTTGGTATAGGTGGAAACGTTGGGTTCATAGTAGTCTTACTTTCATTGGAGCTAGTTACACTTCTAGGCTCTTCATTAAGCAAGCAAGAAATATTTATAATATGGAGTTGCAGTGGTATAGCTGCTAGCGATATCATATTTTTATCTTTACTTCAAAATTTGTACTTTAGATCAATATCTCCAATAACCTGGCAGTTTCTTTCTCCCTCTACTAAACTACCACTTCCTTTAGAAATTCCAAACTGGTTTGCTCCACCTCCTAACTCCCCAGTCTTATTGTTAAGAACATTCTTACATCCTGATTGGTTTTTACCTATAATAGTAACTCTAGCTGGATGGGTTCTTTCAGGGAAAGTCATAGATCTTGCTTTAGGATTCTTGTTCTTTAAACTGTATGCAGAAGAAGAAAAACTTCCGTTTCCAATGCAAGATGTAGAAGCTCAAATGCTTCTAACTTTGCCAGAGAAGGAATCAAAAAAGAAAATGTTGCTTACAATATCTGCTCTAATGGCATTCGTTTATAACTTAATTTTGTATGCAATTCCATTTGCTACACTGTTCAAGTTTGTTCCCATTCCAATTCCGTGGATTGATCTAACTAAAACTTTAGAACCTATCTTGCCTGGTGCTTCATTTGGTATTGGAACCGACTTACTAGTATTTACTTCAGGGTTTATTACTCCTCTCAACGTCGTTGTTTCCATGTTTCTTGGGTCATTCGCATTCTACTTCATAGGAAACTACATTGCTACAAAAGAGGGTATTTTCGCTTGGACTCCAGGTATGGATGCTACAACTCTGTTCCAACGTTCAATGATCTCTATTTGGGCCTATCCTAACATAGGCCTTGCCATTGCAGGTGCTCTTGTTCCTGTAATCATGCATCCAAATTATTTACTTAGTGCTTTCAAGAGTTTAAAAACCTCTTATTCGAAAGAGCGAGGTGAACTTTCACTTTGGTCGATACTCCTGCTCTACTTGGGAGCAAGTTTCATAATTATTCTTATGATTGCAATGCTTACAAAGTTTCCAATTTGGATAGCCATCGTTTTTGTTCTTGGATGGTCTTTTCTCTCTAGTATGATTGCTTCTAGGTCAGTAGCAATTTCTGGATTCCAAGTTTCTGTTCCATACGTTCAGCAAGCTACGATCCTTGCTAGTGGCTATAAAGGCGTTGACATTTGGTTCGCACCAATGGGCAGTTCTGGAGGTGCTGCATGGTGGTGCGGTTGGTTTAAACTTAGTGAATTGATGGATACTAAGTATACTGACTTTATCAAGGGTTCGCTTACTGCTTCTTTCTTGGCTGTTATATTTTCTTTTGTCTATGTCTCTCTTTTCTGGAGTATTTCTCCAATACCATCACCATTGTATCCTGCAGTTAGCATATACTGGCCTGTAAACGTCATAATGTCTGGTTTATGGATCACCGGTTCCGTTGTTACTAAAAATGCCTTTCAAGTTGTTGTAGGGTCTGCAATCGTTGGTGCAGTAGTTTCTTTAGGTCTAGACTTTCTTAAAGTTCCATTTTCGTTAATAGGGTTTGTAATTGGCACGTCAACTCCTTTCCCAACTATTGTAACGTCTCTTATAGGAGCTCTATTTGGTATAGTTCTTCAAAGGTTGTATGGTAAAGCATGGTTCAATGAGAACAAGTCTACAATAGCTGCTGGTCTAGTTCTTGGTTCAAGCTTAGCGATGGTTATAGGAGTCGCAATAGCTATGGTCATAAAAGGAGGCTGGATGCTTCCTTATTAGTTTAACTGGTAGCTTTTTCCTTAATTTCTACTTTCTAACTTTTGTTATGTTCATCCAAAGCCTTTTATTTCTGTACTTATTTTACATTTTTGTAACCTAAAATGAAAGAAAATAAAACTATTTTTCATAAGAGATAAAAAGGGCGTCTTGTAAAAACTTGCTAAAATGTCAAACGTAGAAGAAAGACTGCATGAAAAAGCAATTTCTTTTTTTAAAGAGTTGAAAGGAACAAGAAAAAACAAGATCGAAGATATCTTTGAGAGAAAAGGGTTAATAGTTTCAGATCAGGATATTCTAGTAAGTAATTACTCTAGAAAACGCCCAAAGTTAGCGTTTAATCCAGGTGCTCTACTAGAAGGAAAGACTTTACACATATTTCCTAGGCTTATATTTGAGTACTATACCTATGTGTCAAGTGTAGGTGAATTCTCTGTAAAAATAGACGATATCTTAAGTGGTAGTTTAAAGCTACCAGTAGATGCTAAGGTAATTCTCTGGCCAAAGTTCCTTTGGGAGTTTAGAGGTTGTGAAGATCCACGAGTTTTTAAGGACAAAGAAGGACTACTTATGCTGTATACCGGCTACGGTTACTTTTTGGATAAAGACAAACTAAATGTAGACATTGTACAAGCTCTTGCTAAACTTGATAATGATCTTTCTATAGTTAAAAGGGGTTACTTTAGGATAAAGTCAACAGAGGGTGACTACTTTGTTCCAAGAAGCAGCAAGGATTCTGCTCTCCTTAAAGTAGAAGGTGATAGGGCTGTTATGCTAACTAGGCCTTTGATAAATGACATTGAGCTGGGTTGGAGAGCAAGAGCTGATTTAAACGAAGTAATAATAAATGAAGAGTCAATGGAACCTTCATTGTGTTTTGAGGATTGGGAGTTTAAGGTTGGATGGTCAACGAATGTGCTTAAGCTTTCTTCCAATGAATTCTTAGTTGGATGGCATGGTGTGATAAAGGAAGACTATTCTTATAGGAATGGTCTGGCAATAGTTGATGATGAAGGTCGATTGTTAGCTGTAAGTAATTACTTACTTGCTCCAAAAGGAATAAATGAGGAATATGGTGATCGGCCACATGTTGTATTTGGTAACGGGCTAGTCTCTTATAAAGAAAATCTCATTTGGGTTGGAGGCGTAAGCGATTATGCAATAGGGTTTTTTGTTACGGAGTTAGACAAAGCACTAGAAAGAATGAAATGGGTTAGCAAAAGATAACAAGCATAAGGTTAGAATTTTTTAACTATTTTTAGATTTAATCTAATAATATCGTATAAGTAGTATTTCCGTGACCTATGAATTCTTGGGTTTTCCTGTCAAAAGAGCTTGGAAAAATTTCTTTTACAGGTTTTCCTTGCTCATCTAACTCAAAAACTCTTAATAGTGACTTCCTTTCATGTAAGTAAGTTATCCTTGCCTTAAACAAGTATTCTTTCACTCCAGTTGTCCTAAAAGTAATCTTCTTGTTTTCTTCGCTTGAAAAAACCGTGGGATACTCTGTGTAAAGTAC
>Ga0209225_1000202_pt1 | contig 70579 bp, 65 predicted proteins | sample WasSprMetagenome_FD_184732 | JGI IMG/M metagenome (GOLD analysis project Ga0209225, IMG submission 184732) | Sulfidic aquatic microbial communities from Washburn Spring, Yellowstone National Park, USA - WS (SPAdes) (version 3) | ecosystem: Environmental > Aquatic > Thermal springs > Hot (42-90C)... | reverse complement strand
GTTCCGGTGCTGGAAGTGACGCCTACTCTTTCATGACGACAAGCCAAATAATAGAGAAAAGGCAACGCCAAAAACTAACGGTCAAGTATCAAGCGGAAAACCCGTTCTTGGAGTATGTGGACTACACCACTTATAGAAGGCTTAAGGCTGGGATGTAAGCAACCCTTAATAATGATTGAGTGAACAGCTTAAGCGGAGCAAAACGCGAATGTCAATGCGTGAAGTGTTCAGAATCCTATACGCGCCTCATAAGGCATTCAAGGAAATAATCCAAAAACCCGGATACAAAGGACCACTAATAATCATGCTATTATTTGTACTGTCTTTCTCCGGATTTTACTATGTCTTTTTCGCCAGGGTCTTTTATGATCAAACGGATCCGCCGCTGTCAGATAAGGATAAATGGACAGAAGACCTTAGCTTTTGGTTCTCAAATGCAAGCAAATCTTTAAATACCGTCGATTATATTAGTTGCAGCTATTACTATGGAGACAAAAGTATTCAATTTAATTTTAAGAATGCCTCCAAGATTTATATGGAATTAAAAATTCCAGAATCATTAAATTGCATCGAGCCTAATAACTATACAAAACTATCCTTTAGAATGAAGATAGTTGAGCCGTTAGAGAAACCTACTAACATTAGCATCTATTTATTCTCAGAAAATACAACGAATAAGTTCTTTTTTCATTCGATGTTAGATGATAACATAGAAATTGGTGGTTGGAATAATATAACACTTCCGTTACATAGTTTTGATGGTAATGGTAACTGGCGCAACATCACTAGTTTAAAGTTTGAAATTACGTGGACCAACAACAAAAACATAACTGTTTTAATTGACGGGATTTTTTTCTATGGTGATGTTTATAAATCCGTGCTTGAGATGTCCGGGAGTGCGATAATGATTTATTATTTAATTAGCGGATTTATGCAATTCACTATACAATGGGTGATTCTTGGTGTTATTCTATATTTGTTTTTAAAGCTTTTTAGGGCGCAGCCAGTTTGGAAAACCATTCTTACAATTTCTGGTTACGTTCTGATAACTTTCTTTATGCAGAATCTAATTCTTACTGGAGTTGTTCTTGCTTACCCTGAAATGCATCTATCTCTAGGATGGACAGCAGATTGGCAGAACTACATATCTATCATCATCATACAATGGTACGTCTTGGATAGAATAATTTATTATATTTGGATTGTAGCCTTGTGCAGTATTGCTGTTCATTTGTTGTTTGAATTTCCATGGACAAGAAGCGTTTCTATTTCGTTCCTTAGCAGCGTGATAAGCATGTTAGCATTTCGCTTTTTAATTTATGGAGCAGTTTGGCTCTAGCAAGAATTTATGATCGATTTAATTTCTCTCTTTTCAATTTTTAACTTGCTTCGGCTTTGACGGATGGTTTATAGTTAATAACAGCGCGCATATAAACGTTCTTAGAATCAAAAGATTTAGGTAATTATTTCGTTTTGTTGATGCGAAAACCGCGCGCGCGATGATGGAAATACTTCCTCAAAGATTCATTTTAACGAAGGGGCGTTTTCCAAGGGAAAATGAGAGGGGAAAGATTGTTCTAGGTTATAAAGCAAGCGTTGTTAACGAAACTATCGTTGCAGATGTGGGAGACAATGTAACATTAAGCATGCCCGCACTACCTACCATGTCAACTTCAAACTTTAATTTTACAGTTTCAGGAGTGTTAGCTAAGGGTGGGACGTCAGGAATAACGAACTTTGACTATTGGGCATTCATTTCTATAGAAGATGCTCTTAACATAATAACTAAGAAGGATAAGCCTTATCAAATAATACTTGTAAAAGTTTCCAACGTTCAGGATGCTGACAGGATTGCTAAGGAAATAGAAAAGTATTTTGGGTCTTACTCGGTTACAGTTTTTGTTCCTACGGCTTTTACGCGTCAAGTTAATAACATATTAAGTTTGGTTCAAATGTTTCTGATCGCTATAGGGTCTATTTCACTTATTGTTGCCGGTGTTGGCATCATGAATATTATGACCGTGGCGGTTATGGAAAGAACCCGCGAGATTGGAATATTAAAGGCTGTGGGAGCGAAAAATCGAACAGTGCTGGGTATGTTCTTAACAGAAGCATTGTTGGTAGGTATTATAGGTGGTTTGATTGGAGAATTCACCGGTTGCCTTTTCTCCTATGGTTTAGCTCAGATTCTAAATAATTTCTTGCAACCAAATAAAACAGAGTTGCTAGAGAGACCGGAGACCCAAAGTATTAAATTGACTCCTGCGCTCTCCATTACTTGGATGATAATAGCCTTCATGTTTGCCATAATCATCTGCATAATTTTTGGCTTATATCCTGCAAGAAAGGCTTCGAAGCTGAATCCTGTTGAAGCTTTGCGTTACGAATAGTTTCTTAGCAAGATTTATATGGATGGTTGCTGTTTGTGTTGTAACTAGCCTCTGCTGGAAACTCGGTGTTCAAAAAGGGGAACACTTGGGTTTTTGGCTTTTGAGGCTGGTTCCGCGATAAGGACGAAAAAACAGTATGCCAAGAAGGCTTCCAGAAAAAACAAAAAACATCCAGAGAAAGCCAAGAAGGTTTGGGAGTAGCAGACGCTTCAACCCTGGAAAGCCATTTTTCCAAACGGCACCGGTCAAGGAAAACCAGGAATTAGAGGTTGTTATAGACGACATTGGAAGCAGAGGGGACGGAATAGCCCGGATACAGAGCTACCTGATTTTTGTTCCAAACAGCAAGATAGGTGAACGTGTCAGGGTGCGCATAATTTCTGTTGGAGGAAAATTCGCCGTCGCGGAAAGAATAGCCTAAAAGGGGATGGTGAAAAGTTTGAAGATCAAGGAACTGCGAAACGGAATGAAAAGAGTAAATGTCGAAGCCAAAGTCGTTGAGAAGTCTGCCCCAAGAGAGGTTCTCTCAAGATTCAGCGACACAACCCACAAGGTGGCAACAGCCATAATAGCAGACGAAACAGGAACTATAAAGTTGACCCTATGGAATGACCAAATAAACCAAGTGAACATCAACGACACGGTTAAAGTGGAAAACGGCTACGTAACAAGCTTCAAGGGAGAAATCCAGCTAAACGTCGGAAAATACGGAAAACTTACAGTGGAATAAACGCGCGGAAAATTTTGAACCGAAAATAAGGAGAGGTGAAAACGTATGGAAGAAAGAAGAAGATTCAGCGGAAGAAGAGACTTCGGAAAAGGACCAAGAAGTTTCCCTCCAAAACCAGTTGAGTTGGGCAAAGAATACGAAGTGGACGTAACAGAAACAAGCAGAAGAGGCGAAGGAATAGCTCGAATCCAAGGACTAGTAACCTTCATACCAAACACAAAACCCGGAGACCATGTCAAAATAAAGATAACAAGGATAAGCCGAAGATTCGCCGAAGCCGAAGTTGTAGAAGCCGGAGCCGCAGAAGAATAAAAGAATAAACGGCAGAGCAGAAAACCGTTTCAAGATTTTTAATTTTCCATTCTTTAAATTTATGATTGGATACTATGCGCGCGCGGTGGTTCGATAAAAAGGAGAGGATTTAAAGGTTTATTGGCCATATCTTGCCTGCAAACCGAGGATGTCGCCTAATCTAAGGGTTCGTTTGTATGTTTCTCCATAGCTTGAATAGCCATACATTGTAAGCCAATAATCCACGTCATTGTATAGATCTGCTAAGCCACACCAGTGTCCAAACTCGTGGGTCATAATGTTCTGCACATCCATTTTTCCAGTCTCGCCAGTTAGGCTCCACTTAAACCAAGTGTTCATTCTGTGTCTGTTTCAATTATTGTGTCTCCAGAATACCAGATGTAGGTAACAGCAATCACATTTGGATTTGAATATAAGCCCCATGCAACAACGTTGTAGCCGTCTCTAACTCCAGCGCTTCTTTGTGTTGCGCCTTGATAAGCGAAAAGGGTAAAGCTTGTCTGCTCATCCCAAGCGTTTGCTGATGCCGTTATGGTGCCCACAACAGCCGCTGTTGAGAAGCCATAACTATTTTTCGGGTTAAAATCCAATACTTTATTGTAGTATGCCAATAGTAGGGCAAAAGCTTGTAATCGGAATTCTCATAGAATTATCTTCCGCTGGCACTTCGAGGAGAACGACACGTCTACGGCCATGACTGTACCATTCAACAACCATCAAGCGGGTTTGTGCTTCAGCAAAAGCCAGATGCAGAACATCGAAAAAATGGACAACGAAACCAAGGCAACTAAGGCTAAACACCAAAACTTCCTCATTTTGGTCGCCCACAATTAGAAAGGGCAGAATAAGTTAAAAGTATTACGTCTTATCAAAGCAAATTAGCCAAATTTGAATTTACTACTTCTTTTTCTCGATTAACTGGAACCTCTGAAAAGCCGCAAAGAAAGGCTGCAAAAGCCCTTGTGTGACCGTCTACAAAAACAACATCATTTTCAAACTTCTTAACTGGTATAGGGTCATCGGCATTAAAAGTTTTCATAGCTTTGAAGAACTTTTCAAAACAAATATACAGCTGACTCGGCTGAATATCGCTCAACTTCATCATAAACACTTTCTTAACCAAGCACACGTCCACACGATATGGAACTTTCACTTTTATTGATTGGTGGGGCCGGCCGGATTTGAACCGACGACCTACGGGTTTCTCTATTGACCGCTCCAGAACCTCTTCATTCCGCCTTGGTCCGCAAACCCGTTTAGGCTTGTTCTGGAGCCCGTCGTCATACCTGCCTAGACTACGGCCCCTTTCCGCTAAACTCATTAGAATTTACTAAAGGCATGTGGATATATACGTTATTCCCTTGAGAGGCAAAACAGTAAGAGTTGCTGCATGTAGAAAAAGGTGATTCCGGAGTGTTATGGATTTTTTCTGTTAGTTTGGTTTAGGACTTCTGGGTTTGCAATGAATTTTGGGCTTTCTCCTTTGAGTACCCTTAAAACCTCTTCGGCAGCCATGAACGCTTCTCTCTGGTATGCTTCATAAGTGCAGGAGGCGAAGTGGGGAGTGACAAGAACGTTGTCCATTTTTAGAAGAGGATTGTCCGAACTCGGCGGTTCCTGTTCAAACACATCCAATGCTGCTCCAGCAATCCATCCTTCCTTTAACGCCTTAATCAAAGCCTTCTCGTCTATTATTGCACCTCTCGCAGTGTTTATGATAAAAGCTGTTTTTTTCATGGATCTGAGCTCTTTTTCCCCTATCAAGTGTTTGGTTTCTTCGGTTAAAGTTGCATGAATGGTCACTACATCGGATTCCTTTAACAGCGTGTCTAGATCCACCAATTTCACGTTGATTTTTTCAGCCACTTTAGGGTCAATATAGGGGTCATATGCAAGCAGTTTCACGTTAAACTCCGATATTTTTTCTGCGACCTTGCGTCCAACGTTTCCCATTCCAATGATTCCAACGGTTTTTCCTAAAAGCTCGTATCCAAGTAGGCCTTTCTCCCTCCACTTTCCTTGCCTCAGTTGGGAGCATGTAATGTACAATTTTTTCATCAAGGCTAAAATTAGTGTTATTGTATGCTCAGCCACACTGTCGGAATTTGCATATGGAGTATAGCAAACGAGAATCCCTTTTCTGGTAGCAGCATCCAAATCCACGTTGTCCATCCCGGGCTTTGAACCGTACTTGACTATCACTTTCAGTTTATTTGCTGCCTCTATAACCTTCTCTGTGACATGCTGCTGGGATGTAATTATTAAGGCATCAACATCGTTTATCTCCTTGATAAGCTTGTCTTCAGTGTACGTTACACCGGAAGCGCCAACTTTTACTTGGGCTATTTCCTCGAGGATTTTGTGTGATTCTTCCCATTCCGGCTCTGGGATAAACACTTTAAACTTTTTCTTCATAATCTCCACTCGCCCGGAGGATTTTCCAATGCTCCTTAAAATGTCTTCCATTTTCGTCGAATTTCACATCCTCAAGTTTTGCTTCAATGCCATACCTTTTTAATGCGGCAACCATAATGTTTGTCATGAAATGGGATGGCTGCTTTCCCTCTCTTATGATGTTGGCTGAAGACTTGGTTACTGAAACACCATACATTTCAACGAAGGCTTCATCCTCGCCGAGCTTTTGAATTACTATCTTCTTCATATAACCAACCGATTCCAAATACTTGGCAATTTTTATTAGTACATCAAGGGGTCTATCTTCCTTGTCGATTTTAAGGAGACCTCTTCTTAAGGCTTCGTCTAGGTGGTACTCGCCAACTCTTCTGAAGAAGTCAATAACTTTCCCATGCAAATATTCATTAGCGGCTTGGCATATTGCGTAGTTAATTATGTCAAAGAATTCTGGTTTAATGCATTCTTCTTTCATCATAACCACCACTTTAATCTGTTCCTTGTAGAAGCATGAAACTTACTCATAAAACTTTGCCATTCACATTAACTAAGCGAAGCGAAAAGTTAATGAATAATGATTTATGGTGTATTGTGGGGTTTGCCGGCCATAGGGCGCGGGTTCCACCCGATCCCATTCCGAACTCGGAAGTTAAACCGCGCTCCGTTCCCGGTTGTAGTGTGGTCTTCGGCCACGCGAACCCGGGAAAGCTGGCAGCCCCACTCTCGGCTTATGATTTTAAACATTTAAACTATTGAGCCTAGACCTAAATAGTTATATAACATTGTCACTTTTCTGCGAAGGACGTGAATTGGTAGACTTCAATATGTGGGAATTGCTTCTTCCAATATTCGGCTTTTTGATAAGCATAGCTGCTGCTTTAACCGGTGTTGGCGGCGGAATATTCATTGTGCCATTGCTAACGCTTATTTACAGTTTTGAACCCGTTGTGGCCGTGGGCACAAGTTTAGCCACAATCATCATCACATCCATAGCCTCTTCAATAAGCTACTTGAGGCAGAACCGTGTTTATGTTAAGGCTGGACTAGTTTTGGCTTGCGCCACCGCACCCGGAGGTTATGTTGGTGCAGCCATCACGGCGGTTCCCATTGTTAAAATGTGGCTAGGCGTCATTTTCGGTGCTTTCTTAATTCTTGTTGCTGCTCAAATGGTTTACAAGGCTTTGTCCACCAAGTCAGTTAAGGGCTGCGGCGTAGTTGACCCAGCTTTTGAAAGGAGGCTGCTTAAGAACGGCAAGAAAATGTTTTACGGTTTATGTTTAAGCTTTTTCGGCGGTGTGGCCTCGGGCTTGCTGGGCATAGGTGGAGGCGTCGTTCTTGTTCCGGTAATGTGTTACGCCCTTAACTTTCCAATTCACTTCTCAATACCCACATCCATGTTTATCATGATTTTCACTTCAATATCCGGTGTGGCCAACCATATACAGCATGGAAACGTGGACACCTTATATGCGGTTTACCTTGGAATAGGAGCCGTTATTGGAGCCCAAGTTGGAGCTTACACTAGCAAGAAGCTTTCAAGCCGAAGCTTAAGCCTAGTTTTTGCCGCCATGCTGGTTGTGGCGAGCATAAACATGATATTGAAGAGTCTACATTATATTTGATTTCATTGTGCGAGTAAGCTTGGAATATCCTAAAATTTATAACTAGGCTTTTGCTAGTTTTTGGGAAGGTGAGTATGTGAATATAATGGCAGCGCTGACAGTTCTTGGAAGTCAACTTTTCCAACTGCCTGGAGGGGACATTTTCTCGCAGATTTTAACCCTAATAATTTACGCTTTCATTTTCATCTCCATATTCTACGGTCAACGTATTCAGCTTTACATCATGCTTAGAGAGGTTGAAGGTTCCCTTTACAAGTTGAAGTATATCCGTGACGAGGGGCGGAGGATAGCCATAGAAACTATAAAGGAGATTGGGAAACCTCAGACAGACCCAACGGCTAGGGTTGACCGTTTCCTAGAATATTTCACTATTGCTCCCCAGAGTCTTGATCCGGCTGGTGTTGTTTGGAAGCTTGAGCACATATTGGACGTTAGGGATGCACGCTTCAAGGATGAGGTTAAATTGATTGCCCCGGCAGCGGATGAGACTCAAGCTAATAATTTGGAGAACACTCTTGAGGCGGCTATGGCTTTAAACTATATTTACAAGGTTATAAGGCATTATTATCTGCTTGGCAAGAAGACGTTAAGCCTCTACATTATAATGCAGATTCAGATGATTCTTCCGCTGGTTATGCGGGAAGCTGAAGCCTATGCAAGTGCCCTTAAGGCTTTTGCTTATGGCCAACCCATAGGAGACGGTGTCGGCGCGCTTGTTGCAGCCAAACTCATGCATGGTCGTCCCATCCGAAAGCTTCCAAAGGATTGTGTCGTGGCAGAGGTTCTCATTGAGGGGAGAACAGCCTATGTGATAAAGGCTGAGGGTCCAGGCGGAAATGTTGGCAAACCAGGAGACGCCATTAAAACTATTATTGAGGAGAATGAGGGTAAAATTGCTAACATAATCATGATTGATGCTGCTTTGAAGCTTGAAGGCGAAGAGGTTGGAGAAGTGGCTGAGGGTGTGGGTGCCGCGATAGGCGGACCAGGCGTTGACCAGTTTAAGATTGAGGAGACTATTCTGAAGTATCGCATTCCGATAAACGCCGTCATAATTAAGGAGGATATTGGCGACGCGGTTTCACCAATGCGTAAGGAGATCTTCGAGGCTGCCGATAAGGCCATTGAGAGGATTAAACAGGTGATACTGGAAAGAACAAAGGAGGGCGACAAGGTTATTATTGCGGGTGTTGGAAACACCATAGGCATAGGGCAATAAGGAGAATGATGGCATGAGCAGAAGTGAGAACAAGTCTTCTGCGGCAACAAGGGTTTCATCCTTCGTCCTGCTCATAATATTTGTCACATTAGCCTTGGCTTTGGCAGCGCTTGTGCTTGCAATTTACCTTTACAATACGGCTCCAGAAATTGCTGTTTACTGGCTTCTTTTAGGCTTTATTGGTTTAGCCCTATCCACATATGTGCTTTTCCAGACGCGACAGCGCATACTACGTTTAAGGATTGAGACTCCGCCGATTACCACAACTATTGAATGTAGGAAGTGCGGTTTTAAGAGCGTTAGGGAGTTCCAGCGGGGCGACTACGTTTTTAAAGAGGTTGAGCCCTGCCAGAAATGCAACGAGAAAATGATTATTACCGCCATTTACCGTGAAGTTCGGGAGAAGAGTAAAACGCCCTCCTTCCCCTATTAGGCTAGGTTAGGACTAGGCATCCATCCTCAACTATGAGGACTGTGTGTTCTGCTTGGGCTACTGGTTTTCTGCTGGCTTCTATGAAGACTGGATAGCTCATAATAGCCTTTGAAGTTAAAAGCTCTTGGAAGGCTTCCTTGTAATGTTCTTTTGGGACAACGCCTTGAAGCCAACGCTCAGTGAAGGGCAGTGTCTTAAAGTTTTCCTCGATGTATTTTAGAAGCTTCTTCGCATAGGCATTTTTGAGCGGCTTCTGTTTCACAAAGCGGAATATTGTGGCTTCTGGGCTGTTTTCCACTTTGCCAACAGCGTTTTGAACTGTTACGAAGGGTTCTATGGCGTAGGCTTCTCCAACCTTAAGCTTTGTAAAGGATAGGTGGGCAACGTTTGGAATGGATGTACCGGCATGAATCAAATATCTGCCAACGCTGTGCCCCGTCAAGTTTGAAATGGGCTTGAAGCCCCTCGACTTTATTGTCTGCTCGATTAGTGCGCCGATCCTTGATGTTGGCGTTTCTGCACGTATGGTTTCCACAGCCCTTTTCAAGGCTTGTTCGGCTGCCTCAACCATTTCGCGGTATTCTGGGTTGAAGCATATTGTTGTTGCAGTGTCTGTTACATAACCATCCACGTGGGCTCCGATATCCACTTTCACAAGGGATTTTTCAGGGATTCTCCTCGTGTCGTTTGGCGGCGAGGTGTAGTGAGCTGCTACCTCATTTATTGAGACGTTGCATGGGAAGGCTGGTTTTCCACCCTTTCGCCTAATGAGCTCTTCGGCTTTTTCGCAGACTTCAATTATTGGCATGTTTTCGCGTACAAAACTCTTTAGCTCTTCTCTTGTTTCACGGAGAATTTTCCCAGACAATCGAAGCTTTTCGAAGGCTTCGTCATCTATGCCATTCATTTCATGCACTTTAACTTTATAAACTAAACAGTATTAAGGTTTAAAGATTTGGCTTAAAAAGGAGGTTTGGCTGTTTGGCGAAAATCACATGGTTTGGGCACGCCTCCTTCAAAATTGAGATCAACGACAAAATTGTCTTAATCGACCCTTGGCTTGATGGAAACCCATCCTCACCAATAAAAGCCTCAGAAATTGATAGGGCTGACATTGTTTATGTTACGCACGACCACGGCGACCATCTTGGAGATGCTGTAGACATTTGCAATCGGACAAACGCCACTTTCGTTTCAACCTTTGAGCTTGGCAATTATGCCAGCGAAAACGGCGTAAAAGACGTTGTTGGACTTAACATTGGTGGATGCGCAGAAGTTAAAGGCGTAAAACTTTATATGGTTCAAGCCTTCCACACGTGCACGAGGGGCTCGCCAACAGGAGTTGTTGTTGAGGCTGAAGGCAAACGGGTTTACCATGCTGGCGACACTGGACTTTTCGGAGACATGAAGCTTATTGGACAGTTATACAAGCTTGACGTGGCTTTACTGCCTATTGGCGGTTTCTACACTATGGGCGCCTTAGAGGCAGCTGAAGCCGTAAGGCTATTGAAGCCTAAGGCTGTGATTCCAATGCATTATAAGACATTTCCAGTTTTAGCCCAGTCAGCCGAAGATTTTGTCAAAAAAGTGAAGGGGAAAGCCGCGAAAGTCAAGGTTGTGGTCTTAAATCCCGGGGAAAGCTGCCAGTTCTAGTTAGGCTTTTGGCTTGAAAATCTTTGGCTGAAGGGTTGCAAACTCGTCTCCGCCCAAGTGGAAAATCATCCTCGCTTTTTCTAAATTGTAGCCTCCTTCACTTGTGAAGCATTCCTTGTTGGCGTAGGCTTCAACTATTTCGCCGACAAATATTGTGTGGTCTCCGGTCTGGAATTGGCTGTGAAGCTTGCACTCCAAGTGGGCGATGCACTCCTTAATTATTGGGGGCTTAACCCTTCTGGCTGGCATTGGCGTTAGATTAGCCTCTTTAAACTTGTCATGGTCTCTTCCGCTAACCCTTCCACAATAGAAGGTGGCGTCCAGTATCTCCACTGTCGGAATGTTCACAACAAACTCTTTTGTCTCCTCTATTAGGCTGTGGGAATGTCTGCGGGGTGCTATGCTTACAGCCACAAGGGGCGGATTGATGGATGTTGGCATAGCCCAAGCCAAAGTGATAATGTTTGGTTTTCCATCCTTGCCCACGCATGAGACAAGCACTGTGTGCATTGGGTGAATAAGCCTCATGGCGTTTGAAGGGCTGACGTTTACAACTTCTTTCCCGTTCATACCAGTGTGCCTCCTATTTTCTAGCGTTTTATGTCGAACTTTTCTATTATGTTTCTGGCTTTATCTCGCTTTCTCCTATGGTCTTCAAGGAAACTGTTAATCCTATTTGCTAATTCAGTTTTGCATTCGCCGCATAGAATCTCTCCCGCCTTGCATTTTCTTTCCCTCTCGTTGAGCTTTTCGTCGTCCTCCTCGAACATGAATAGGAAGTACTGGAATATTGTGCATATGCTGGGGTCTCCACCCATCTTCCGCTGTTCAGCCACCGTTGGCTTGCCGCCAGTAAAAGCGTTCCAAACCTTACGCTTAACCACATCTGGCGGGTCTACTGTGAATATGCATGTTTCCGGTTCTGAGGCGCTCATTTTCCCGCCCGTGCCTAAGCCCGGAAGGAGGCGGCAGTGGATTTGCGCTGGTTTATAATAGCCAAGTTTAGGCGCCACGTCGCGGGTTATCCGCCAATATGGGTCTTGGTCTATGGCTGCCGGAATCAGCGCTGGAACATTTTCACCAGTCAATTTTGCGTGAATAAAGCATGGAGCCGCCTGGATGGCTGGCCAGAAAACCCAACCAATGTTTGTGCTTTCCTGAAAGCCGAACGTGGCCCTTGCCGTCGAATATGTTATGCGTTTGGCAACTTCCAGGGCTATGTCATAGAGCAAATCTATGTCCTGCACATCATAAATTATGAAGGTGTTTTCCGGCTTAAAGCCTAGGGCTATTAGGTCTAAGGCGTTCTCATAGGCATAATTTGTGGCTTCTTTAAGCTCCAGCTCGTCCTTAACCAAGAATTTCTCGTCGTCCGTCATTTGGAAATAAAGCCTAGTCTTAAAATGGTCTTGCAAGTGTTTTGTGAAAATCCATGGAACGAGATGCCCCAAATGAACTGGGCCGGATGGGCCTCGACCAGTGTAGAGCACAAATTTTATGCCCTTCTCGTATAGGTCTAGGACAACGTCTAAATCGCGGTGGGAGAAGAAGAGGCCCCTCCGCAGTTGTAAATGAAGCCCGCATGTGTATTTTGCCAGTTTTTGGATTAGCTCCATTGTTAGGGGTTGGGTTCCGAACTCGCGGATTAGACGTTCGTAGTCGACTTTGCCCCTAACCTCCCACGGGGTGACAATCATTTCGTTTCTTTCTTCGCCGACCAAGTTTTGCACTTTCCAAGCCTTTGTTGGCTTCCTTATACAATTCTTATGAAGTGTATTAAATTTTGTGAGAAACGCCATATGGGAATAAGCTATAAATATGCGGTTAGCATTTCCATTTTAATTGTTGCTGGTGAAGGGATGCCCCGCCAATTTCCATAAAGAGCGGCGTTGAATTCTCCTTTAAATGGTATAGTTTAAAAACCCTTCAACAACTCTTATGTAAGCATCACAGCCCACTAAGCGGCTTAAACTATGATTTAGGTGTTTGAAAATGGCTGGTTTAAGGCTTCATGAAAGGAAGGCGTTGATGGCGTTGCATGGGCTTGGTGGAAAAGCCTCTGTTGAAGATATAGCTGAAAAAAGTGGTTTGGCACATGCCGCGGTCATGCGAGCTGCCCTAACACTTTCTGCCCGCAATCTTGTGAAGGTTCATGAGCGGAAATGGAATGTTGCCACATTAAACGAGGAGGGCGAGAACTACGCCCAATACGGCTTGCCAGAAAGGCGACTTCTCCGCGCCGTGTTGAGGCTTGGAGGTGAGGCAGATGTGGATGAGGCTGCCCGCGAGGCTGGCTTAGATGCTGGCCTTGTGCCAATCGCTTTGGGATGGTTGAAAAAGAAGAATTTGGGAGTCATAAAGGGGAAAAAGTGTGCCTTAAACGTGAGTGCCGAGCCGCCCCTTGGGGATGATGAGAGGCTTTTAGCCAAAATTTTTGAGAGCCGCACCATTGCGGTTGATGGTTTAAGCAGAGAGTTGAAGGAAGCTTTGAATGCTCTTCTTAGGCGGAAGCTTGTTGATTTGGAGGAGAAAGTCCACCGCGAATTGGAGCTTACAGAGGAGGGCTGGAAAACAGTCAAGAAGGGCTTGGAAATTGTTGAGGAAGTGACGCAGCTAACCCCAGAACTCATAATCAGTGGACGCTGGAAAAGCGTTAAACTCACAAGGTTTGATGTGACTGCGCCTGGACCAGCGGTTTATCCTGGCAAGATGCATCCTTTGCAGCAGATTATCAAGCGTGCCCGCGAAATCTTCTTGGAGATGGGCTTTACGGAGATTCGTGGATCACTGGTGGAAACGGCCTTTTGGAACTTTGATGCCCTATTCCAGCCTCAAGACCACCCAGCCCGCGAGATGATGGACACCTTTTATTTGGCTAATCCGCAAACTGGGAGGCTTCCAGCCAAAAGGCTTGTTGAAGCTGTGGCTAAAACCCATGAGGACGGTTGGGTTACGGGTTCTAAGGGCTGGCGCTACAAGTGGAGCAGCGAAGAAGCCAAAAGGCTTGTTCTGCGAACTCACACAACAGCTGAAACAATAAAGTATTTGGCTACCCATAAGAAGCCACCAATTAAAGTTTTTTCCGTGGATAGGGTTTACAGAAACGAGCAGGTCACATACAAGCACCTGGCAGAATTCCATCAAATCGAAGGCATAGTTGTCGATAAGAGGGTTACACTTCGCGACTTGATGGGAACGCTGAAAACGTTCTACATGAAGTTTGGCATTGAGAAGATAGAGTTTTGGCCAAGCTACTTCCCCTACACAGAGCCTTCAGCCCAAGCTGTGGCTTATCATCCACGGCTTAAGCGTTGGATAGAATTGTGCGGTATGGGAATTTTCCGCCCAGAGGTTTTGGCGCCAGTAGGCGTCAAATGTCCAGTTTTGGCTTGGGGTGGCGGACTGGAACGCCTTGCCATGATTGAGCTTGGCTTGGATGATGTTAGATTGTTGTATGCTAACAATTTGGGTTGGCTTAGGAGGACGCCCATATGCCAGTGATAACGCTTTATGTGGAACACTTTTCAAGGTTCTTAGGCAAACCTGTGACCGTTGAAAACTTGACAAGGTGGCTTCCATGGATAGGCTTCGACCTAGAGGAAATCGGCGAGGACTATGTTAAAGCCGAATACAACCCGAACCGAATAGACTTTTGCAGTTACGCCGGTGTGGCTCGCGCTTTGAAGGGCTATTTGGAAATGGAGACTGGAATGCCAAAATACCATGCGGAACAGCCAAAAACAACCCTTCACATTGACAGTGCCGTTGCCACTGTTAGGCCTTATATGCTTGCCGCTGTGGTTCGCGACATAAGGCTGGACGAGGAGGCTGTTGTTGAGCTTATGGATATGCAGGAGGACCTCCACTGGGGAGTGGGCAGAGACCGCAAGAAGGCTTCTATTGGCATCCACAACTTGGACGCCGTTGAGCCGCCCTTCACTTATACTGCCGTGGAGCCCACAAGCGTCAAATTTGTGCCTCTTGGTAAGGCTGAAGAGATGACGCCTAAAGAGATTCTGGAGAAACATGAGAAGGGGGTGGCTTACCGCCACCTAGTAGACTGGTCGCCTAAATACCCGCTTCTAATCGACAGGCATGGGCGGGTTTTATCAATGCCGCCAATAATAAATGGCGAACTAACAAGGGTGGACGCCAGCACAAGAAACTTGTTTTTGGATGTTACTGGTCCAAGCTTTGAGGCTGTGGAGAAAAGCCTAAAGGTTTTGGCAACCGCCCTGGCCGACATGGGAGGCAAAATAGAAAGCGTTACAGTGTACTATCCAGACCGCACAATGGTTTCGCCAAACCTTGAACCGGAAAAGATGAAGCTTAGATTAGGCTATGCAAACAAGATGCTGGGCTTAAGGCTTTCAGAAGCTGAAGCCATAAAGTGCCTACAAAAGTGCCGACTTGACGCTGAAATCGTAGAGAAGGGTGTTCTAGAGGTTTCCATTCCGCCATATCGAATTGACATAATGCACGAGATAGACTTGGTTGAGGAAGTTGCCATAGGCTACGGCTATTACAAGCTTGAACCAACAATACAAGCCACAGTAACGGTTGGCGAAAAACACCCAGCCAACCGGTTGGCAGATACTGTCCGCCAAATCATGACTGGTTTGGGCTTCTTGGAAGTTATGAACTTCACATTGACAAACGAGCGGGTCCACTATGAGCTTATGAGGCTTAAACCCAAAAACCCAGTGCGCCTTGCAAACCCAGTTTCAGCCGAATACACCATTATGAGGGAAATGCTCCTACCCGGGCTTTTGAAGAACCTTGCCGAAAACAAGCATGAAAGCTATCCGCAGAGGCTTTTCGAGGTGTCTGATGTGGCGAAAATAAACCGCCGCCTTGAAACCATGTGTGAAAGACGCTTGCACTTGGCAGCAGTAACGTCCCACTCAACAGCGAACTTCACAGAAATAAAATCCATAGGCGAGGCACTTCTAGCCAACATGGGAGTGGCAAACTGGCAAATAAAAGCGGCTAAACACCCAAGCTTTCTAGGTGGAAGAACAGCCGCCATAAGCATAGGCAAAAGGCAAATTGGGGTTCTAGGCGAAGTCCACCCACAAGTTCTAAACAACTTTGAAATCGAAAACCCAACGGCAGCCCTCGAAATAGACCTAGAATGGCTGCTGACGAGAAAAACTATCTAGAGAGGGGTATCCAATTTAACAGCCAAACGAGCCCTAAATTTTAACATTCCACCTTTAATGCTTTAATTCCATCTTGAGAGGCGCGGCCCTTTTTGCAACTTTTAACATTCTAAGCCATTCTGTGTCAGATAGAAATAATCCCGAATATACGCCGGCATAACAGCCTATCCCACATCTTTCGCATATGGGTTTAGCACCATTCCCGTCTATGCTGGATATAACGCATGGCTGCTTCATTTTACCGCTACTGTCCAAATTTATGAAAAACCATGTGGGGCATCTTGCAGTCCACACGCCACTCCTAAAGAGGTTTAATTGCTTCGATGTGTTGGCAACAAAATCTGGATATTTCTCCTTTATTTTTAGCAACCTATCTATTACGCTGTTTCTCAACTTTCCATAAGGCAGCCACAATCCATCATCATAAGAGAAAGGCGTGTGAAATTGAAATGTTATGGCTCTTGCGAGGCTATACCATTCATCAACAACCTTCTCCACGCATTTCCAGTTCAGATTGTTAATGGTCATGTTAATTGTGACCTTCGCCTCTGGATGTTCCCTAACGTTTCGCTTAACTTTCTGGTATACGCCAACGCCTCTGATTGCATCGTGAACGCTTTCAGTTCCATCAATTGAAATGAAATATCCCACGCCAAAATCAATTAAGGGCATTGTTCCATTTGTCACCACAGTAACATAACGCCCCTTCATCTCTTCAACAACAGCCTCAACAACTTCCGGTCGCAGAAGGGGCTCACCCCCTGTCAAACTAACGGCTACCACATCATTCTCTATGAACTTCTTTCTTACAACATTTCGCCATTCATCGGCGCTTAACTCTTTGTGAAATGTTCTATTAAGCCACCAATAACAATGCTTACATTTCAAATTACAGAAATTCGTGATGTCCGCAGAACCAAATACAGGCATCCTTCTCTTAAAATATTTAATCTGAACAATTTTAGAGGCAACCTTCGCAATATCCGCCAGTTTCTTCAAGAAAATTTTACCTTCTCTTCTGCTTCTTTCCACCGCGGGTTCTTCTGGTCTGATATCCCCTTGCCCTGTTGCGGCGAGCACCCTCCTTGGCTTTTCTACGAGAATCCTGCTCCTTACTCATACCCTTATCCTTCCTAACAATTGACAGCACCCATGCACAAAAACCTTCTGCTAAATTCTAGAGGAGGAGGGGTAGAGAAAATAGGCTCAAATTTTCAAAAAGAGATGTTTTACAGAATCATGAGTTCCATTGGGACAAGTTTTCCGCTTACCGGATCAACCTGCAAACCCAACAGTTCCAGCGTTGTCACGCCCTATAGAATGGGTGTGCGCTCATCCGCAATGGCAACAAGCGATGTTACGCCTTCACCGTTTATGGTTATGTAGGCTTCTGAAACTGGAAACTCCACAACGCTTCCATCAGCGGTCTTAAATTTACGTCTTCCCAACTCCTTCAGCCTAAGCCTCTCAGCAATGCTTTTAGGGATGACAGTATAAATTGCGCCAGTGTCAACAATAAACTCCAACTCCGCCTTCAAATCACGGTCTAATGGATTGGCAATAAAACCTCGAACCCTGACGTAACCCATCGCTGCAATCGTGATACATTAAGGTTAATCAGCCATAAAAGGTTTAACAACACCGCCAAAATCTGTAGAGGGGCAATGTATTTGTGGTTTTTCAGCAGGCACAAAGTATAACCTTCACTCTTATCTGCTAAAAATAGCAATGTTTAATTCCGTAAAAGGATTTTAAACTATTCGGCAATGACCTTTTACGCGAGCCTTCTCGAATCCCGCCGGGATAAATCCATGCCGACGGACCCAACAGAGCCAGCGTTCCATAAACGCTTGTTGCTATGAAGGAGGGTTTACCCAAGCATGGGACACCGGCGGGCGCGGGCGCAAAAACTCCCGCGCCGGAGAGAGCTTAACCAAGGGGAGCGCATGGCTCCACGATGAAGTTAAGTGATAGGTAACGTGGGAGACAACAAGCGCCCGCGAAACAACTTTTAAGTTTATGTTTGGCGTAAATGTAGAAGGCTTGACTAGTCTTGGACATAGAAACAAAAATCGACCTAATTAAAAGACCGCCAACCGAAGAAATCTTGGTAGAAGAAGAGTTAAGGGAGCTTTTAGAAACTAACGAGCATCCAGGACACTACATTGGCTTTGAGATTTCTGGCTTGTTGCATCTCGGAAACTTGGTGGTTTCAGGCTTTAAGATAAACGATTTATTGAAGGCTAGTGTCCGCTGCCAAGTTTATTTGGCGGATTGGCACAGCTTCATAAACAATAAGTTCGGCGGAGACTGGGAAAAAATCCTCCAAGCAACAAAGTATTACGCCAAAGCCTTCCAGTTTTTCTGTCCAGGCGTAAAAATCGTTGTCGGCTCGGAGCTATACCACAACAATGACGAGTACTGGCGAAACCTGCTAAAGTTTGCCAAACACATGACTTTAAGCCGTACGCTGCGCTGTCTAACCATAATGGGAAGGAGCGAAACCGAAAAGCTTGACTTGTCGCAGTACTTTTACCCGCCAATGCAAGCCGTGGACATAAAAACCATAGGCGCAGACATACCCCACGGCGGAATGGACCAACGCAAAGCGCATGTTCTAGCACGCGAAATCTTCCCAAAAATGGGATGGAAAAAGCCTGTGGCTTTGCACCACCATCTGCTTATGGGAATAGCGGAGCCAGCAAAACTCAAAACAAAGGACAAGCTGGAACAGGTGATCGCCAGCAAAATGAGCAAGTCAAAGCCTTGGACAGCCATATTCATCCACGACAACGAAGAGCAGATAAAGGCTAAATTGAAAAGGGCATGGTGCCCAGAAAAGCAGACGGAAATGAACCCAGTCCTAGAAATAGTCAAATACGTAATATTCCATGAAAACGAAGCCTTCACCATAGAACGCCCATCCAAATACGGAGGCACAATAACCTTCGAAAACTATGAAGAACTCGAAAAGGCGTATAGAACTGGGCAGTTACACCCTCAAGACTTGAAAAACGCTGTGGCAAAAGAACTAGCCAAAATGCTAGAGCCCATAAGGCGATATTTCGAAACAGATAAAGAAGCCAGAGAAAGCCTGGAAGTTGTGAAAAAAGCAGAAGTAACAAGGTAAAAGCCTTGTCAACCCGCCTAAAAGAGAAGGAAGAACAAATCCTACAAGTCTTGGAACAACTGGTCGAAGAAAACAAAAGTGGAAAACCAGTACTTGTTGAAGGACGGAAAGACGCAGAAGCCCTAAAAAACTTGGGCATAAATGGGCAAATAATATTCGCCAAAACCGGCGGAAAAAGCCTCCTAGACGTAGTTTCAGAGATTGAGGTGGCTGGCGCAAGCGAAATCCTAATGCTTCTAGACTTTGACAGAAGAGGCAGAGAACTAGCAGAACGCCTAAAAAGCCACATAGAAAAAATGGGCATAAAGGCGAACATGCAATATTGGCTTAAGCTTTCCAGCCTAGTTGGCAGAGAAGTCAAAGACGTTGAAGGCTTAGCAAAATACATGAAAACACTAAAAAGTAAGACTGGAAATTCATAAAGGTAATATATATCAAAAATCTTATTAACTAATCTCGTGTTGAGAGGCCGGTTCTCTCATCACAATAATTAGGCTAATAAGGCATAAATCATGAATGGAGGTGACGCTTACGGGTTCATCACAAACCCTTACAATAAAGTATGTCATACGCGCAAAATTCGAAATAGAAGGAGTAGTTGAAAAACCAGACGTTATAGGAGCAGTTTTCGGACAAACAGAAGGCCTCTTCGGACCAGAACTAGACTTAAGAGAACTCCAAAAATCCGGAAGGATAGGCAGAATAGAAATTGAGCTTCACTCAAAAAATGATAGAACCACAGGTACAATAATAATTCCCACAAGCCTAGACAGAGTTTCAACAGCTCTTCTTGCGGCAAGCATAGAAAGCATAAACCGTGTTGGACCATGCGCTGCAAAAGTAACCCTTGAAAAAATTGAAGATGTAAGAGAAGCCCGCCGAAAGGCCATAATTGACAGAGCCAAGGAGATCCTCCACAAATGGACCATAGAGGCCATGCCTACAGTGGACGAAGTTTTCAAGGAGCTGGCTGAAACCCTAAAAGTTGCGAAAGTTGAAAAGTACGGTCCAGAAGAGCTTTCAGCAGGACCAGAAATTGACAGTGCAAAGGAAATAATCCTAGTCGAGGGAAGAGCTGACGTCATAAACTTGCTGCGTTGCGGAATCCACAACGTTATAGCCCTAGAGGGAGCAAAGGTTCCAGAAACAATAAAGAAGCTGTGCAAAGAGAAGGAGGCAACAGCCTTCTTAGACGGAGACCGGGGCGGAGACTTAATCCTAAAAGAGCTACTGCAAGTAACTAACATAAAATATGTGGCCAGAGCCCCCAGAGGAAAGGAGGTTGAAGAGCTAAACTGCAAAGAAATCTTCGACGCTCTTGCAGCCAAAGTTCCCGTGGAGGAGCTTTTCAAACCGCCAAAAAGGGAAAAACGCCGAGTGGAGCTTCCAAAGGAAATCGTTCAAATAGCCAAAGAACTGGACGGCACTTTTGAGGCTGTTCTCCTAAACGAGAAACTCGAGCCCATAGAAAGGCTTCCAGTAAGTCAACTAGCCGAAAAACTCCAGCAGGCAAGCGGCGTTGACACTGTAATCTTCGACGGTATAATAACTCAGAGAATAGTGGACATAGCCAGCGAGAAAAACATAAGAAACATAATCGCGTCCAGAATATCCGAAGCCATAAAACCGCCATTAAACGTGCAACTCACAACCTTCTCAGAAATCCTTGAAGAATAGCCTAGAAAAAGTCTGTAAGCCTCCTAGTCTCCCTTTCTTTATCACTAGCCTTAGCCGTCAACAACTGCTCTTCGGTTATGCCAAAACATTCGAGAACCCTGGCGGCTGCAGGCACAACCTGGTTAGTCACATAATATTCTACGTCCACCTCGTCATATGTGGCGAACACGTAGGGCTTAACCCGCTCATACAAGCGTCCAGCTCCAACAACCACAACATAGCCAACCTTATCGCCCATGGTAAGTTTCCAACCCTTCTCCATCAACATCTTGGCAGCCTCAACATGGGGCGTTTTAACAGCGTATTCCTCAACAGGCTTTGTTAAAGTCTTCCAAATTATTAGGTCACGGTAGGGAACACGCCTCTGCCTCATTTCATAAATGAACTGTTGGGTGAATCTTGCAGCTTTCTGCGGTGACTGCTCCTTCAAAATTATCTCTAACACTTTCTCTTGAACCTTTTTGGCTACAACAGCCCAGTCGCCGCGGATAACCTCCAAGCCAACAATGTCCAGTCGTCCATCAGGAAGAAGCCCAGCATAACGCTTTTTCGCTTCGGTGAAAAATATGCGAGTGTAAACCTTGTCAGGCTTAATTTCCAAGCCAAGTCTCTCATAAATTTTCTCGGCGAGACGCTCAACCTTTTCTGGCTCATACTTTATGAATATGCTGTCAGTGTCGCCATAAACAACTGTTAAGCCTTCTTCCTCAGCCATTTTTATGGCGCTCAGAATTGTGTGTCTACCCCAAGCAGTGGCAGCTTCAGCGACGGGCTTAATGTACCATCTCGCACCAATCCAGCCGGCATAACCATAAGAGGCATTCGTAATAACCTTAATAGCCTTCTGTCTTGCATCCAAAACGCGGTATTCAACGCTGTTGGGTGAATACTTCTTCATTTGTGAGCGAACTTCGTTTCTGACACTAATAAGATGCGACAAAACCTCCTTGTAAAACCCAGGCGGTTCTTTCCTAAACTTATGCTTAACTTCTGGTGCCTCATACACCCCGCATGGCGGAACCGCCTCCTTGGGAGCCACATAAGTGTCCGGCGAAAGATTGTAAGTTATCATAAGGTTTGGATACATAGAAGCAAAGTCCAAAACAGCAATATTCTCATGCAAGCCTGGCTTAGGACTGAGCACTATGGCTCCGGCATAAGGCCTGTAAGGCTGTTCAACCCTTTTAGGCACAAGCTCGCCTATTTTCTGAGCGTGCTTAATTAGGAACCATTCAACCCGGAAGCCCACAGCAGCCGTCCCCACATGGTCTAGGGGCAAGCCCACAAGACTTGAAAGCTGCATAGCAAAATCCAAAATGGCATTGGCTATACCCATAATACAACGAGTATTCTCCATAGAAAACTTCTTCAAAGTTTCACGCCTAGCCTTGTCATCCCAGTAATCAGCAAAATCCACATCCTCAATCAAAACACGTTCTTCAAGTTTCATAACCCCTAAATAATCCGCCAAATTCTCCAAAGTCTTAACTTTCACGTCTGGAAACTCGTCGGCAAAATCGAAAAGGTCAACATTAGCCCTTCCAGTAATAGAAACATGCCCATAAACGCTAGTGTGCGGCTCAGTTTTAGCCCTATCAATAGTAAGGCGCAAACCAAGCCTCTTACAACGCTCATTAAGGTAAGCCCAATCCTGCCTATTAACCCCATAACCAACAATAATGTCAGGGTCAAAGCTTCGAACATAATCCATAAAAGCCTCGAGAACAGGTTTATCGTTCCTATCATCGCCAGCAACAAACTGTTTTTTCTCACCGCTGTTAGTTGCCACAGAAATGATGACAACGGGGTTTCTGTCAGGCTTTGGTGTTCCCTCACGACTATAACAAATTGCTGAGAAACCTAAAACCCTCAAGTTTGGAACTTCTGCCCTTTCAACAAATTTTGGAGGAGAAGCGGCCACATAAACGTGGTCCACCTGCAGATCAACATTTTTCAATTCATCTCCAACCTCAACCTCATGCCAACCACACGGAACAACACCATTATCAATTAGATACCGCATAGAATAGCGAATATCATCCTCAAGACACTCCTTCACGCCTCTAATTTTCCCAAAAGCCTTAGCATACTTTGCAATAACTTCCGGGTCACGACAATAAACCTTCAAAGCCTTAACAGGCTTGCCAAAAAACTTCCTGTCAACAACCTCAACCCTAACAACGAATGGAAACTCCGCCTTCCTAGACGTTATCTCCTTAACAACCTCGGCGGGATCATAACCCTCCTCAACAACAGCATAAAAATAGGACACAAAGTTTCTATCAACAATCAAAACCCTATTTCCAGAAGCATCCACACCCCAAAGCCACATTTCAGGCTCATGATTCTTAACCTCATAATTCACATCCAACAACCAAAAGGCAACTATCATTTAACTTCCCCTTAACGATTAGGTTGAATAAGCACTTAAATACTTTAAGACAAACCAACATTCCAGGGACTGTCCCAGGACTAGAGATACGAAGCTGGAGACTATGCGCGCGCAAAGACTATTTCGCAGCAGCAGCCAAAAACTTCGGAAAAGTAAGAGATTGCTAATAATCACCTTTTCTTTTCCTCTTGCTATCGTTAAGCGCATGCATGAAGCAATTCTATACCGCTGGTTTTAAGATTATTATTGGAAAACCATCTGACATTGTCTTAGCCGATACTTTCACAAGCATTCCGATCTTAGCAACTCCTATATCTTTTTCTTCAAGCCACCCCATAATTTTTGCTCCTTCCTTCGTCTCAACTATGGCAATTATATAGTTGTCTTCGTACTGGGTGAAGCCTTGTGGTTTTAAATAGACCTGAGTGAAGGTTTCTAATCTTCCGACGAATAATTGGATCCATTCGATGTCTGATGTTAGACAGCGAGGGCAATCAACTTGGGGTGGATAATAAACCTTTCCGCACTTCTTGCATTTAGTTGCGAAAACTTTTCCCTCTTTTAACCCTTCCCAGTACGTTTTTGTTCTGGAAATGGGGATTTCATGTGTTAGCGTCAAAGCTCTACTCTTTAAAGTTTGCTGCTCTGGTGTTTTGTACATTCACCTCACCTTCTAAGTATTGTTACATAACAATATTGCCCAGTCATGCCAACGTTATGTGCGAGAGCTATATATTTCTTAAGAGGAACTTGCCTATTGCCAGACTCATTTCTAAGCTGTCTCGTAAGCTCGTAAACCATTGAGCATCCGGTGGCGCCTAATGGGTGTCCTTTGGCCTTTAACCCGCCATCAATATTTGTGGGGATTTTTCCACCAATCCATGTTTGCCCCTCGTCTATCAGTTTTCCTCCCTCACCCTTTTTGCAGAATTCAAGATCTTCATAAGCCATTATTTCAGCTATGGTGAAGCAGTCGTGGACCTCAGCAACCTCGACGTCTTCGGGCTTAACCTTAGCAATTTTGTATGCCATTTCGGACGCCATTTTCGTGGACTTAAGAGAAGTATAGTCCTCTCTGCGTGTAAGATTGCCTGTATCTGACCCGAATCCAATAGCCTCAATCCATACAGGGTCTTGAACACCTAGATCTTTAATTTTTTCTCCGGAAGCCAATATGAGAGCGGCTGCTCCATCGCTTATTGGGCAGCAATCATATAATTTAAGAGGCCAACAGATCACTCTTGATTTAAGTACAGTTTCAATGGTTATTTCTTTTTGGAAATGGGCTTTCGGGTTTTTCGAGGCGTAGTAATGGTTTTTGACGGCGACTTTAGCTAGCTGCTCTTCTGTCGTTTTGTATTTAGCCATATGAGCAGTGGCGAATAATGCATAGTAAGAGGCGAAGCTTGTGCCAAACATGTGGAACTCCCATAGATAGCATCCTCGCCCCCCAATGGCAGTTGATGTTTGGGTATCCACTTCACACATTTTCTCAACACCTATCACTATTGCTGTTTCAACACGTTCAGAAGCAATTGCATCGTAAGCCGTGAATAGGGCGGCGCTACCAGATGCGCATGCAGCCTCAACCCTTAGTGGCCCTTTAGAAGCCAGTCCAATATACTCATTAATGAGTGGAGCGGGATACATATCATAAAGTCTATTCCCCACGGTGCCCACAACGCTCATTTCAATGTCCTCTTGTGCTATTCCAGCGTCTTCCAGCGCCTCCTTAAATGCTTCAAAAGCAAGTTCAGGGTATGTTACGTCAGATCGCACCCCAAACTTTGAATTTCCTACCCCTATGATGGCTACACGTTTCATAAATATCGCCTTGATTTTTTTGTTTTCATCTTAACATGATAAAATATATAATTTTCACATACTTATCTTGAAATAACACGTCGACGCGACTGATGGAGTGTGAAAATATTAGATAGGTGATGAAATGTTGGTTGATGACAAGTTAATGACCATGAAGGAAGCTATTAAAAAATTTGTTCATGATGGCGATACAATTTATATGGCTGGCTTCACGCACTTAATTCCGTTCTCAGCGGGACACGAGATAGTTAGGCAAAAAATAAGGAATTTAACGTTGATCAGACCAACTCCAGATCTAATCTATGATCAAATGATAGCGGCTGGCTGTGCAAAAAAACTGATTTTTAGCTGGGCTGGAAATCCCGGAGTTGGCTCTTTACACGCGTTTAGGAGGGCTGTCGAAAAGGGTTATCCAAACAAAATTGAGATTGAGGAGTATACACATTTTGCCTTAATCTCCAGTTTATTAGCAGGTGCGATGAACGTCCCATTCTTCCCAATTAAATCAATAAGGGGATCTGACCTGTTGAAATATAACCAGAAAATAAAGGTTATTGAGTGTCCCTACACAGGAGAGGAGGTCTGCGTTGTTCCCCCATTAAACCCGGACGTTGCGATTCTGCACGCGCAACGGGCAGATAGAGATGGAAATGTTCAAGTTTGGGGAATTATAGGAGATCATAAGGAAGCCGCATTTGCGGCTAAGAGAGTCATTGTCAGCGTTGAGGAAATAGTGGATGAATATGTTGTTAGAAGCGACCCAAATAGAACGTTGATACCATACTTTGTTGTTGACGCACTTGTTGAGGAGCCGTGGGCTGCCCACCCATCTTACGCGCAGGGTTATTATGACAGAGATAACGACTTCTACATAGAGTGGGATAAAATATCCAGCGATGTAAACCTGCTTGAAAAATACCTGGAAGAGTGGATTTATGGTATTGAGAACCGCGCTGAATATGTCAAAAAGCTGGGGGCTGAGAAATTGATAAAATTGAAGCCTAAAAACTTCTATAGCATCGCAATTAATTATGGGCTATATTAGAATGGAGGGAAAGGTATTGGAGTATACTAGATCTGAACTTATGGCAATAGCGGCGGCAAGGGAACTGAAGGATGGGGAAATAGCCTTTGTAGGAATTGGTTTGCCTAATCTCGCTGCCAATCTAGCGAAGAGAATGCATGCGCCAAATCTCGTAATGGTATACGAGGCTGGAGTTGTTGGGGCTAACCCTTCAAGATTGCCCCTTTCAATAGGTGATCCTTGTTTGGTTACAGGCTCTCAGAGTGTATGCACGATGTTTGAGGTTTTCAGCCTTTATTTGCAGGCTGGAAGGATAGATGTTGGTTTTCTTGGGGGCGCACAGATCGATAAATATGGAAATATTAACTCCACAGTTATAGGGGACTATGAGAAACCGAAAGTTAGATTGCCCGGGAGCGGTGGAGGCTGTGATATAGCCTTGCTAGCAAAGAGAATTTTAATTATAACACCACATGAAATTAGAAGGTTTCCCGAAAAAGTGGACTTTGTTACAAGTCCAGGTTTCCTCGGCGGAAAGGTGGAGCGACAGAAACTTAAACTGGAAGGTGAGGGTCCCGTTAAGGTGATTACTGATCTGGCAATTCTTGGATTTGACAAAGAGACTGGTGAAATGGTGCTTGAGTCGGTGCATCCCGGAGTAAGCGTTGAGGATGTGAAGAAAAACACTGGCTGGAATCTTAAAATTTCAAGGGATTTAAAGGTCACCGAAGAGCCGTCGGAAAAGGAACTTTTGACCCTTCGGGAGCTTGATCCTAAAGGGATTTATTTGGGAAAACGTGGGTAAGGTAAGAGCTGAAAGAAGTGGTATAATTGAAAGAGGAACGGAAGTTATTAATATACATCGATGGAGAATTTTATCCTGAAAACGAAGCGAAGATATCGGTTTTTGATCATGGACTATTATATGGCGATGGAGTTTTCGAAGGTATAAGAGTGTACAAAGGGCGAGTATTTAAACTTGATGAGCATATTGAGCGGCTTTATGAATCAGCCAAAACCGTTGGTATTGAAGTTCCGCTTTCGAAGGAAGAGTTTAAGATGGCTATAATTGAAGCGGTGAGGAGAAACAATTTAAGAGATGCCTATATAAGACCCATTGTCACGCGAGGACGTGGAAGATTAGGATTAGACCCTAGGCACTGCCAAAAACCCACAGTGATTATTATTCCTCAAAGATTGGAGGAGTATCCCCTAACAGTTGCTGCCAAAAAAGCTGTTAGGGCAATAGTTTCGTCTATAAGGCGCAACCCTCCATTTTGTCTCCCTCCCATGGTTAAATCGTTAAATTATCAAAACAACATCTTAGCAAAACTTGAGGCTATCCGGGCAGGGGTTGATGAAGCTATAATGCTAGATTGGATGGGCTATGTTTGTGAAGGAACCGGCGACAACATATTTATTGTGAAAAATGGAGTGTTGGTCACGCCTCCCATATACGCCAGCATACTTCCTGGCATTACTAGGCAAACAATAATTGATATCGCAAAGAGACTTAAAATAGAGGTCTCAGAAAGAAACATAACTATTCATGATCTTTACAATGCAGATGAAGTATTTTTGACAGCCACCGGCATTGAATTAGTGCCAGTTATAGAAATCGATGGAAGGAAAATTGGAAGGGGCGAACCAGGGCCAGTATTCATAAGGATTAAAGAGCAATTTGAAAAGTTAACACAAAAAACTGGAACACCAGTTTACGAGTAAGATATGTTTTAAAATGTAATTCAGCATTTCATTGCATGCATCAGTTTAAGGATTGCGTCTATACTTTATAGCTCCCTTTCAGATTTTTCTGCATCAGATTCTTGATTGAGTAAAAAAGCTTAAAAAGAAAACCCATATGTATCATAAAACTGGAGGGAGAAGAAAGCTTTGGCTGAAGTCAAGTTTGCTTTTCCAAGGAAGGCAACCGGGCTTATCAGAGAACTGGGTTGGTGGTCAGCGTTCTCGATTTCGCTAAGCTACACCATTGGCAGCGGATTAAACTATTGGTCTGTGCAGGCTTCGTACTGGCATCCTGGATCAATAATTCCAGTGGCTTATATTATCGGCGCTCTGCCAGCAATTTTCTTGGCGTATGTAATAACGGAAATGGGTATAATGATGCCGAGGTCCGGAGGAAGCTACATATATGTATCACGGGTGCTGGACCCACACATAGGCTTTCTCGGAGATTGGTTGTATTTTGTAGCCAACAACTTTGCCACCGGAGTTTTAGCGGTAATCGGTGCTGGGTTCTGGAATAAAGTGATTAACTTGTTGGGTTATGCTACCAAAAATCCTGACTGGATTGCATTTACACTTGATAATACAGGGATAGCCTTAGTTGCTTTTACGATAGTTACCCTTTATACGTTGCTATCGTTGCTTGGTATACGAGTGTTTAAATGGTATGTTGCCGGATTAGTTGCCATAGGCATAGTTGGAAGCTTCATTGGAGTTGCCGCCACATTCTACGGAATTATGAACCCTGCCTATGTGAAAGAAGCTTGGAATCTAACTTATGGCCCGGGCTCATGGGAACAAGTGCGGCAAGTAGCCATTGACAACGGCTGGGATAAATATGTGGCAAGCAAAACCCAAGAGGCTGGCGGCACCGGAGGAGCAACAATCCTTAATTTCGTAGATACTTTCTGGGCGTACTGGGGAACTACAGCTGCATGCTACTTCGGCGGAGAAATGAAATCTCCAAAGACAGGCTTCATAGTTGGCGTATTTGCCGCCACGCTTTTCGTAATGTTCTGGTATGTTCTAACAGTTATTGGCGTATACACCGCCTACGGAGATTTCGTCAGCCAATACTGCTATGTCTATGGGGAGGGATATGCAGACCAAGTAACTAATATGACAATGTTGGACCCAAGCCTTCCGCTGTTCACAGTACCATTGGCACACGGGCAAGTGTGGCTTCAAGCAATATTTGCTTTCATCCCAGCCATGTGGATTACCAACTGCTCTGGATCAACCCTGCTTGTGGGTCCGAGACAACCCTTCGCATGGGCTTTTGACAGATTCTTCCCAGACGCCTTCAACCGTGTGAATGAGCGTTTCCACTCACCCCACTGGTCTGTTTTATTATGCGCAGTGCTTGCCTACATGTTTATACCGATGGCTATCGGCAACGTCTTCTTTGCAACTGTGGATGCAACATTCATTTTCATTCTTAGTCAACTCCTCATAGCCTTCGCAGGTGTAGTATTACCATATAGACGTCCAGACATTTGGGAGAGAGGGTTTAAGGCTGTTGTTGCCGGCATACCATTGATAAGTATTTGTGGTGCCTTAGCGATCTTCTTCTGGGTTTGGGGATTAGCAGTCAGTGCCTCTTGGCTAAATGCTTGGGCTATGCTGTATTTGTCTTTCTGGGTTCTCTTAGGCTCTCTAATATGGTTTGCCTTCGCCGAGCGTAACAGAAGAATAGGAATTGCGTTACAAGATATTTATGGCGAGATACCGCCAGCTTAAACGCCCAATATCCCTTTTTCTTTAACTTTTGCGTCCACCACTGCAATGTAATATCCCCGCAAAATACTTGGCTTTTTGAGAATTTTTATTCCCTTGTAATCTATTCTTTGCAGCTTAAACCTATAATCGTCGGGTTTTAAACCGTACTTCTCAATATTTGCCTTCAACCTATCAATATGGTGCTGAACAGCTTCCTTCAACCTTTGTTTTGTGGCTTCCTCCTCCTTGATGCCGCTTTCCTCGGCAATTTTTTTAAGCTCGTACTTGGTTAGGCTCAGCATAAACAAGGTTACATCCGCAAGAATAAAGAGCAAAATTATGCTTGGCCATGACAAAAATGTAGGATACAACCACCACATTGAAGAAAGCTTAACACCCCTCTGAAATAAAATGGCCAGAACAACTACAATCATAAAATAAATTAGAGTAACAAAATTTAGAATCTTGTTCACTCTTATCATCTTTCTAACCTTGCCATACTGCCCCACCTTCTTTAAAACTTTCTGGGTTTCCTTACTAAAATATTTCAAATAGGTTGAGTCTAAGCCAGAGGTTTTAGTTTTTATAATCAACTCCTTTGGATCATGCAGCGATGCGCTTCTTAACCCGTCAAAATAGCTAATTACAGAAACAAGCTCGCTCGATATTTTCTCAGCCTTTTTTAAATCCTCCTTAGTCCATTTCACCTTAAACCAACTCTGTGCTCTTATCAGATCTCAGTACCTTTAGATAATTAAGTTTGGGGTACGTTTAAAACTTACAGCCTAACTTCCTTATACCATTTCTTCTTTGTTCCAATTTTTGCTCTCTTTAGCCAATCCTTAGTTTTAGGCTCCTCATCTATGTACTTTAAGATTTGATCTATTTTTGATGTTACATCGGCAATGTCTTCTTCAGAAAGTTGCTTGTACATGGGACAAGCAGCTTTAACCTTCTTTAAGTTGGTTGTGGCCGTATACCAGAATCCCCAATCATTCGCAAAAAGTTTAGCCATATATTTTGCATTAATTGTTTCTGGCGCATCGCTGTCTCCAATCTTATGATCTCTTATAAGGACTATAACGTCCTTGGCGTCCTTCTCTGTAAATTCGACAATTTCCAACTTTGTTAGCAGCAAGTCAACTAATGATACTGTGGGATAGTCCAAATGAAATCTGTTTCTAAAATCCACTTTGTGGCACAATTCCAACGCGTCATAGAAAATGTCCACATCTACTTTTCCCCTGTAAACTTGACGATTCCTAGTCCCTACACCACTTGTGAAGAAAAAGATGTAAGAGTCAAATTTCCAACCCCTAGTTTCAAAAAACTTTCTAATTTTCCCTCTCTCTTTATCTGGAGCCACAAAATCTATGTCTGGAAATTCCTGCCCCTCAATTCTCTTGAGTCTTTTATGGAGGTCTATCGCCATTGGAGAGGAATGGACCCTAATGGCAGGGCCGCCTATCAACCTTAACGTGAGCTCTTCCCTTTTCGCCTCTTCTACGAGGTCTAAGGCAATTTTTACAATTTCTTCTGCTAATAGCTGCTGCTTCTTTTCCTCCATTAATCACCCCTCAACCTTCCACCATTTTTCAATGCCGTCTTTGGTGAGGTCGATGATGAAACCTCTAAGCACCCCTTCACTATATTCCGAGCCGGGGTTTATTGCTAAAGTTTTACCTACGTAATCGGAGGCATAGGATTCGTGGATATGTCCATGTAAACTTAAAAGGGGTTGATTTTCCTCGATGAAGCGTCTTACAGCTTTGCTTCCTACATTATCGTAAATTATTCGCCCTAAGAAAACAACAGGTTTTAAATTTTTATCCAGTTTTGGAGCCAAATCCAGTTTAGTGCAGTAGGGAGGACAGTGGAAATTTAGGATAACTTTTCTCCAATCGCCGGAGAACGTGTCCCTCATTTTTTCCAACTTTTTCCATAATTCATCCTCCGGGGCCTCTCGCGGCGTATCCCATGGCGTGGGGTTAACCCATTCAAAACTCAGCATTTTATAGTCAAAGCATAAATCTACAACTTTCCCCAGAGGGTATATCACGCGATCTTGGTGGGCTTTTATAAGCTCATCAATTTCAAAAGAATCGTCATTTCCAGGCATCATGACAACGGTAACGTCTTTGGGTAGTTTTTCGTCAATCATGTTTAGCCATCTTTGAAGTCTCTCCTTCATGTAATTGCGGAATAATTCGTCAACCTTTTTCGGATTTTTCATAAGTTCATCGTACTCGGATGGGCTGCAAACATGAGTGTAAAATCCGCTGAACGTGATTTTGTCGATTAACTTTTGGAGTTCATTCTCGCCGCTGGCGTTTATCCATCGTCCATAAATCATGGTTTTATACCGACCGGAACTTTCTTCGATTATCGGGATTATAAGCTTTCCTGTTAAATCGCCACATAACAATAAAATGTTTGCCTTGTGCACTTTAGGAATTGAGAGCCACTTCCGCCAGACTATTTCGCTTCCATGGATATCTACGGCGTGAAACAGCCTAACCTTGCCAACCATTGCAAGCTCCAGATAACAATTTATACCAATAGTATATTTACTTTATTCTTGTCAGAATTACTAGTTTACCGCCTTTACTGCCTTAACTTGATTTTTCCATTTTTCGATGCAATAAATTTTTATACGTATCCTTTCAATCTCAAATGCTGGTGTTTCCCATGAAGGAAGTCTTAAACAAGTTAATGAACGCGGTCTTAAATTATGATCCAGAAGCCGCGGCTAAAGCCGCTGAAGAAGCCCTTCAAAAAGGTATAGATCCTGTGGAGGCTATTGAAGAGGGTTTAGCCAAGGGTGTAAGAATTGTTGGAGAGCGATTTGGCGCTGGAGAAGCCTTCCTAACAGAGCTTGTGATAGCTGCAGAAGCCATGAAACAAGCTATAAAAGTTCTTGAACCAGCAATTCTGAAAAGTGCAAGAGAAAAGAAAACATTGGGCAAGGTTCTCATAGGCACCGTGGAAGGAGACATCCACGACATTGGAAAGAACATCGTAAGCACGCTTCTCATGGTGGCAGGTTTCGAAGTGATAGATCTGGGCGTTGACGTCCCTACCAAAAAATTCGTCGAGAAGGTTAAGGAGGTCAAGCCAGACATAGTTGGCTTATCTGCCTTAATGACTACCACAATGGCAAAAATGGTGGACGTAATAGAAGCCCTTAAACGTGAAGGACTACGCGAAAAAGTTAAAGTTATAATCGGCGGAGCCCCCACATCCAAGAAGTGGGCTGAAGAAATAGGAGCAGATGGCCACGGTGGAGACGCTATAGAGGCCGTTGAAGTCGCAAAGAAACTATTAAAAGCCTCTTAATTTTGAAAGCCGCTGAAGGTAGGGTAAGCTCTAAATGGTTTTTCCCAGAGAAAATCAGAGGGTAAATTTCTCTGTACTTTCTAGAGAAGATTTAGAGAAAATTCACAAAGCCACAATTGATGTTTTAGAGGCAGCAGGACTCAAAATCACCAGTCAAAAATGTCTCAAAATTCTCGAGGAAAAAGGCTGTAAAGTTGACTATAAACGGCAAGTGGCATTATTTCCCTCTTACCTAGTTGAAGAAGCATTGAAAAAAACTGGGAAGAACATAACTCTCTGCGCCCGAAATCCAAAATACGATGTGATTTTAGATGGGAATCATGTCTATATAACGACGGACGGAAATGGGACTCAAACCTTTGACCTAGAAACGGGAGAAAGGCGGTCATCAACAAAGGAAGATATAGCCAAATCAGCCATAATCTCAGACGCCATTGATGTGGTGGACATATATTGGCCCATGGTAAGCGCCCAAGACTATCCAGCTCACGTTCGACATCTCCACGATCTCGAGGCTTCTTTAGCTAACACGGAAAAGCATGTAACCTTTGAAACGACAATGTCGCCTAAAGAAGCCAGATATCAAATAGAAATGGCGGCGGCAATTCTTGGCGATGAAAAGAAACTAAGAAAGAGGCCTCTAATCTCTTCCCTGCACTGCACAAGTGCACCTCTCCAAATGGATGGAAACAGTATGGAAGCTGCCTTAGAATTTTCTAAAGCTGGTATTCCAGTAATGTTTTTTGGGATGCCTCAACCCGGAGCTACCGGCCCTGTAACACTTGCCGGTTCTTTAGTTGTGAATAATGCTGAAGTTCTAGGATGTCTCGCCCTTACTCAGCTTGTCTGTCCCGGAGCACCTGTCATTTACGGTGCGGGCATAGCGGCTTTCGATATGAAAACTTTAAAACGTGCCGGAGGAGGACCAGAACACGGGTTGACCGGCGCCGCTGCCGCTGAATTAGCAAGGTATTATGGCATGCCTTCCATCGTAGGAGGCTTTGTCTCAACGGCTAAAACGCCTGGAGCTCAAGCATGCTACGAAAAGTTTGCAAGCGGATTTCCTCCAGTCTTTTCTGGATGTGGCATGATCGCCGGAATAGGATTGCTCGATGACTGCACAACTCTCGCATTTGAAGAGATTCTAATCGATGCTGAAATTGCGAAAATAGTTTTTCGAATCGCCCAAGGAATAGAGGTTAACGACAATACACTGGCGCTTGATATTATCCACAAGGTTGGTCCAGGCGGCAATTTCCTTGCTGAAAGGCATACCCTTGCAAACCTGCGAAAGGAACATTTTATTCCAGAATTAACGGATAGGCGATCCTTTGAGGCGTGGCTTAAAGATGGCAGAAAAGATTTAGTGACAATAGCTAGAGAGAAAGTCAAAGCGATCCTTCAAAAGCATCAAGTCCAGCCTTTAGAAAAGGGCGTTCAAAAAGAAATTAAGAACATCATTAAAAGAGCTGAAAAAGATTTAGTTGCATCATACTAAAAGCTTATTAAAAACTTTGCTAGTTGAACACTTCAAAAGGTGGTGAAATTTTATGCCTAAATTCTCCCTCCCAAGGTTTCAGCCATTATCCGAGAATGATATTGAGTCAATACATCTAGCTTCTCTCAGAGTCTTAGAAGAGGTTGGTGTGAAAATATACAGCGAGACAGCATTAAAACTGCTAAGCGATGGCGGAGCTGAAGTAGATTTTGACAAGAAAACAGCATACATCCCGCAACATCTAGTTAAAGAAGCGTTAACTAAGGCGCCTTCAACTATCAAACTTTACGGTCGAAACAGGAAGCATGACAGAGTTTTAGAGGGCGACAATGTTACATTTGATCCAGGCTCATCAGCATTGTACATTTTAGACTATGAAACGGATGAGATCAGAAGACCAGTTTCGAAGGATTTGGAAAATTTTGTGAGGCTTGCCGACGCCCTCGACTATATCCATGCGCAAAGCACCGCCATGGTTGTTTCAGATGTTCCACAAGCCATAGTGGATCGTTACCGCCTTTACCTAGTGCTAAAAAACTCAACAAAACCGATAATCACAGGAGCTTTCAGCATTGATGGACTTTACGACATGAAACGGATGCTGGAAATAGTGGCGGGCGGCGAGAAAGAGTTAGCTAAAAAACCTATGGCTGTGTTTGATGTTTGCCCCTCTTCCCCATTAAAATGGAGCGAAATTGACGCCCAAAACTTAATTGACTGCGCCAAGTTTCGCCTACCCGCTGAAATTATTCCAGCTCTCCAGCTGGGTGCCACTGCTCCAGTGACGATAGCTGGCTCCCTTGTGCAGCATAATGCCGAATTTTTAAGCGGTTTAGTAATGGTTCAACTAACAAATCCGGGCTCACCGGTGATTTATGGCGGTTCACCGACAGTTTTTGATCAGAAATGTGCCACGGCTTGTCTTGGGGCTATGGAAGCTATGCTATTGGGCTGTTCTTACATACAAATTGCAAAGTACTATAAGTTGCCAACTCACATGTACATTGGACTTAGTGATGCAAAAGTAATAGACGCGCAGTGCGGCTTTGAAACTGGAATCGGCTTAGTATTAGGGGCGTTGGCGGGAATAAATGTGATATCAGGGCCTGGAATGTTAGACTTTGAAAATTGCCAAAGTTTCGAAAAACTTGTTATAGACAACGAACTTTGCGGTATGGCGTTGAGGATGGCAAAAGGCGTGAAAGTTGAGGATGAAACCATAGCTTTTGACTTGATAAAAAAGGTAGGTCCCGGGGGCGTATACTTGGCTGAGAGGCACACTTTGGAATGGATCAGAAAAGAGCAGTTCATACCATCAGAAATCATTGACCGTAGAGAATGGAAGGCTTGGAAAGACTCTGGTGGAAAAGACATCACGAAACGGGCACACGAAGTTGTTGAGAGAAAACTGAGAGAACATAAACCAGAACCCTTGCCTAAAGATGTTCAAGAAAACCTTGACAATTTCGTGAAAGATCTTATTAAAAAATGCTGAACCCCCTTTCCCTTACATTTTTTAGGTAGAAATAGAATGGTTTCATCCAAAAATTTAGTTATTTTATTCGAACCGCAAGCTAAAAAAATTCGAACTTTAAAAGGGACAACGGTTTTTCAAGCAGCTAAGGATGCGGGTGTGAAGATTAGATCAGAATGTGGTGGAAAGGGTTTATGTGGAAAATGCAAGATTATAGTTAAAAAACAAGATAGTTTATGTGAACTAACAGAATCTGAAAAGCGGCTTTTATCCAAGTCCGAGATTGATGAAGGTTACAGGTTAGCTTGCCAGGCTAGAGTGTTGGAAGACACGGTAGTTATAATTCCCCCAGAAAGTAGTTTTGAATCGAGAAGAATTCAAGCTACAGGGAAGGAAAGATTTTTAGAGCCAAAACCAGCTGTGGAAAAAATTTTTGTTTCACTTCCAAAGCCGACGCTATCCGATATAAGACCCGACTATGAACGTCTTCTTAACGCGCTAGAAGCTATTAAAAAATTTGAGGGTTTAGAAATCGATTATGATGTTCTCAGGGGTCTTCCAGAGATTATTCGCCAATCAAACTTTAAGGTAACCGCAACCCTCTGGAATAAGCGCAAAATAATTGCTGTAGAACCCGGAAATACTTCAGAGGAACTGTTCGGCTTCGCCGTGGATATAGGAACTTCAAAAATTGTTGGTCATCTTGTAAATTTGGCGACTGGCGAAACTTTAGATATAGAATCTCTGGAAAATCCTCAACTTGCCTATGGCGAAGATATAATAACAAGGATAACTTTTGCAACCGCTGACCCCAAAAATTTAAGATCTCTGCAGACGCTTGTGGTGGAGGCCATAAACAAAATTATAAATGGGGTATGCAAAAGGACGAAAAAGGAACCCGACAAAATATACGAAATAGTGGTTGTGGGCAACACCGCCATGCACCACTTATTTCTCGGAATTCAACCAAAGTACATGGCGTTATCGCCTTTCGCGCCCGCGATAAAAAAGCGATTAAGCGTTAAAGCCAACGAATTAAACCTCCGCATAAATCCCTCTGGAATCGTAACAGTTTTACCTGTAATAGCAGGATTTGTTGGAGCTGATGCTGTTGCAGATGTCTTAGCTACCGGTGTATGTGATTCAAGCGAAATTTCTCTATTAATTGATATAGGCACGAACACCGAAATTTTCATCGGCAATTCGGAAGATATGCTTTCATGTTCTTGTGCTTCAGGTCCAGCTTTTGAAGGATTCCATATCAAACATGGGATGAAGGCTGTAACCGGCGCCATAGAAAAAATTCGAATATACCCGCATTTGGAGGTTGAGTATGAAACGATAGGGCGGGAAAAACCCGTTGGTTTATGTGGTTCAGCCATGGTCGACGCTGTTGCTGAAATGTTTAGGCACAAAATAATAGATAGGAGCGGAAAGATAAATCGGGATATAAAAACTCCTAGGTTAAGAAAAAGCAACGGGGAATTAGAATTCGTTATTGCTTGGAGAGACGAAACCAAAACAAAAAAGGACATAACGGTGACGCAAAAGGACATCCGTGAAGTACAACTGGCAAAAGCCGCCATATACGCTGGATGCTCAATACTGATGAAAAGGAAAAAACTAAAGGAGAAGGATATCGCCAAAATCTTCATCGCCGGAGCTTTTGGAAATTACCTAAATCCCGAAAATGCTAAAATTGTTGGCTTAATACCCGACGTTCCGTTGGAAAAAGTGGAATTTGTGGGCAATACCGCCATAGTAGGCGCTAAAATGGCTCTTATCTCTAAGGAAGCTAGGAAAAAGGCGGATGAGATAGCCATAAAGGTGCGCTACTTAGAATTGGCTGCAGATCCAAGTTTCGAAAAAGAGTTCTTGAAAGCCACCCTAATCCCTCATGAAAGCTTAAATAGATTTCCATCAATAAGGCGAATTCTAAGGAGTGGTTAAAATGTTCAAATTCGAAAGGGAACAGAAAATTTTCGACATTGCAAACGTGAAAATTGGAGGACAGCCGGGACAACTTCCAACGGTATTGATTGGAAGCATCTTCTATCATAAACATAAAATTGTGAAAGATGCGCTTAAAGGCGAGTTTGACAAGGAGAAAGCAGAAGAAGTGCTAAAAAGAGAGGAGGAAATATCCGCTAAAACCGGAAATCCTAGGATTGTTGATGTTTGCTGTTCATGGCCTGAAGCCTTTGAGAAATTTTTAGATTTTGCAGCAAATCATATTGATGGGCCCTTTGCAATAGATGGCGCTACAGCCGATGTTAGAATTGCTGGAGCGAAATACGTGAGGGAGGTGGGCTTATCCGACAGAGTTGTTTACAATTCCATAACGCCCCATATTAAAGAGGAAGAGATTTTGGCCATTAAAGATGCAAAAATTAAGTCCGCTATTCTGCTAACACTTAACACTAAAAATCCCACAATTTCTGGAAGGTTGCAAGTGCTTGACGAGTTATTAGCTATAGCTCAAAAAGCAGGGGTAGAAAAATTCCTAGTTGACACAACGGTTCTCGACTTGCCGGATCCAGGGCCTGTTAGTAAAGCCATCTACTTAGTTAAGGAAAAGTATGGATTGCCTGCGGGAGCCGGAACGCATAATGCGGTTGAGAGGTGGACTAGCAGACGAAAACTCGATACAACAGAGTATTTGCTTGCAAGCACTGTAGCCAATGTTTTCCCAATAATCGCGGGAGGCAACTTTGTACTGTATGGGCCTATTGAAAATGCTTCCCATGCATACTTCTACTGCGGTTTAGCTGATGCTTACGTTGCTTACTCTATGTCGCAGGAATTTGGATTAAGGCCATTAACAAAAGATCATCCACTATTTAGAATATTCAAGTAAGTTTTCAAAAACGCCTTAATCTTTTTAAAATGAAATCGCTGTGGAACATAAAAAAGAGGAGATAAATAAAAAACATTTTTATTTGCTTAACTTTTCCAAGGCTGCTCTCATTCTGTTCATGGCTTCCATTATTTTCTCTTTTGACGTTGCGTAGGAAATTCTTATGTATCCTTCGCCGCAATCTCCAAAGGCTGTTCCAGGCACAGTTATTACTTTCGCCTTCTCTAAAAGATACATTGCGATTTCGGTCGATGACATACCAGTTTTCTTTATGTTTGGAAAAGCGTAGAAGGCGCCTTCCGGTTTTAAGCAGGTAAATCCGGGCACGCTGTTTAGCTCTTTTGTTATGATTTCCCTTCTCTCTGCATATTCCCTAAGCATTTTTTGCACGCATTCTTTTGGACCGCGTAAAGCTGCTATTGCTGCCATTTGGGAAATGGAGCTGGGATGCACGAGAATGTGCTCTTGAAGTTCAAGCATGACTTCCATCATCTCTTCCGGTGCCACTACAAAGCCTATACGCCATCCTGTCATCGCGTACGTTTTTGAAAATGTGAATATGCTTACCGTTCTTTCCTTCATCTCTGGAAAAGATGCTATACTTATTTGTTTCACTCCATCATATAAAATGCTTTCATAAGCTTCATCGGAAATCAAAAAAAGGTCGCGTTCCAACACAACATCAGCTATATTCTTTAGCTCTTTTTCCTTAAGCACAGACCCTGTGGGGTTGGATGGTGAATTAATGATTATTGCTTTGGTTTTTGGAGTTATTCTTTCCGCTATATCGTCGGCATTTGCGTGAAAATTATTTTCTTCTTTAAGGGGATACGGAACTGGTTTGCCGCCGGCAAGAACAACTTGGGCAGCATAGTTTGGAAAGCCTGGGTTCGGAATAAGCACTTCATCACCGGGATCTATTAAAGTTAATATTGCCAAAGATAAGCCTCCCATGGCTCCAGCCGTTGCCATAATCTCTTTTTCCGGGTCGGCCTCTATGCAGTTTTCTTTCCATAGCTTTTCCGAAGCAGCCTTTCTGAATTCTAGAAAACCGGCATTCACTGTGTAGTGGGTGTAGCCTTCCTTCATGGCCTTAAAAGCTGCCTCAATAATGTGAGGTGGCGTGTCAAAATCCGGTTCTCCTATCGATAAATTCACTAGGCCTTCATATTTTTGGGCTAGGTCAAACATTTTTCGGATTCCGGATTTTGGGATTTTCTTTGATCGTTTTGAAAGCTTCAATTTTTTACTCATTGAGGGTCCCCCCCGCCTATTTTGGATGAAAGATTTACTTTGAGTATCCTAAGAGCCTTTTAACAACCTCAACGGCTTCAGCTGCATCTGCCCCGTATCCGTCAGCACCTATTTCTTCAGCCCATTCCATGCTTGCTGGAGCCCCACCTATGATTACTTTAACTTTGTCTCGTAAGCCTTCCTTCTTCAAAGCCTCGATAACTGTCCTTTGTTCCGGTAATGTCGTGGTTAGGAGGGCTGATAATCCAACTACGTCTGGCTTTAACTCTTTAACTTTCTCTACAAATTTTTCTGCTGGGACATCCTCTCCGATATCATAGACTTCAAATCCGTTTGCAGTTAACATGGAAGCAACTATAGTTTTTCCTATGCTGTGAATGTCTCCTGCAACAGTGCCTAAAAGCACTTTTCCAAGGGCTTTACGCTCCCTTTTCTCTTTTCTCAATTCTGGCTCCAGAATTTCCAATGTCCTTTTCATAGTTTCTGCGGCCATCACTAGTTCTGGAAGGAAGATTTCTCCGTTTGCGAATTTTTCTCCAACCTCTCTTATTCCCTTTGCTAAGCCTTCTTCTATAACCTTGAGGAGGTCAACTCCAAGCTTCACAGCATCTTTGGCGGCGGAAACAGCTTCGTCTGTATTATAGTCTAAAACTGAGCGTTTTAATCTTTTAATAATGTTTTCTGCGCTCATTTTAGCACCTCTTTTTCCCTTCTCTTGATAATGTTTATAATCTTATTTTTTGCGTCTGTTGAAAGTGGAAGAACATGGTGCTCTTTCAATGTTTTCTCAACTTCCTCTTTAGCTTTGACCCACAAATCCTTGGCGCCTGATTTAACCCAAACCTCCGGGAAGGCCCTATTAGTTATTTTTGGTATCCAAATTTCTTTTCTAAAGTGTTCTAAGGTGTGCCGTTCTCTTATGAAGCTGCCTTTAGGTCCAACATTTTTAATGACATCGAACGCTAAGGTTTCATCCGTGATTTCAAAGCCATTTACAATCTTCTTTATCATGCTGACAATTTCGTTGTCTATGACGAGGCCTTCTAGGCTCATGGTGTTTTCTGAGGCGATTAAGCCCATGCCGCATATTAGGTTGAGGCCGGCTAGGGCTGGAAGCACCCCGGTTAAAGCCTTTTCATATCCCATTTGAGCGTCTAAAGATTTGGAGTCAGACAAAACGCCGCCTCCAGCGCTTGGAATCCCATAGTAATGTGCCAAATTGGCGACGCATGCATGCAACAGAGCAAATTCCGGTCCTCCGAGTACCGCTGAAGCTTCTCTTACATCCATGGCCCTAGCCCAACTTCCAATAATAAGTGGGACATTCTTGTTGACCAAGTAACGAATCACTAGGGCGCTTATGAATTCAGCCATGTTTAAGGCTAGAGTTCCAGCCAAAGTTACTGGGCTTGTTGCTCCAGCCATTGGGCCAGAATTTACAAACACTGGAATGCCGAGTTTGCAAGCCTCCATGAAAGCTTCAAGGGTAGCTCTGTCATATGTAAGCGGGCTTGTTATGGATATCAGTAAGAGCATTATTGGCTTTTTTCTCAGCTCTTCTAACCCGCCTACAATTGCTGAAGCCATTTCAATGGAGTCTAAAGCGCCTTCTTTCCGCATAGCCTCATTAATTATTGGTTTGCTTGTGTTCTCGAAGGCGGTTGCCCACATATACCTGTCTACAATTTCGTGCGGCACGTCCATCGGGGAACCCATACACATTTGAAGCTCGACATTTTCCAATGCATCAGCAATTTTCGTTGCATTCGCTAAGTCTTGCACTGTAACTCTTCTGTAACTTCTTGACATCACGTCAAAGAAGTTAGTTGCAAACCCCACTGTGCTAAAATGGGTCTCGTTGCCACCCAAAGTTTTCTTTGTTTTTAAGTCCCTATGGTAAACGTTGAACCTATGGGGCGTTTTCTGAATGGCTTCTTCAGCAAGGTACTGTGGGATTAGCACTCTTTGACTTTTATAATCAACCTCAGCTCCCGCTTCCTCAAGTTTTTTCAAGGCTTCTTCGTAGGGAACTATGATGCCGACTTCTTGGAGAATATCTAAGCTTGTCAAGTGCACCGCATACTTCTGCCTCTTAGAAAGTAAATTAAGCGAGGGCATAGTCTTCCACCTGTTTTCGCATCCTTAAAGAAAAGGATGTTTTATCAAATTTCCTAATAACGTTTGCCATTCGAAAATCTAAAATGCTATATGGAAAGAACATGCCAATACCCAGTTAAAAGAAAGGGTGAGAACATGTTAATCGAAGGTTTGAAATGCATAAATTGTGGCGAAATATTTCCTCAAGAGCCAAAATTCTTTGTCTGCCCAAAATGCGGCTTTGAAAAGATAGGAGGAATGACCGTTTTTAAAGGCATAACAGAAGTAGTGTATAACTATGAAGAAATCAAGGAAGCAGTAAGTAAAAAGTTGTTTTCTAAAAGGCCCTTTAATGCTTTAAGATATAGGGAATTGTTGGGATTCCAGAAGAAAGAAAAATTAATAACATTAGGGGAGGGGGGAACCTCACTACTAAAAAGCCAAAAACTAGCTAAAAAGTTCAAAGTTAAAAATCTGTTACTAAAAATTGAAGCTCAAAATCCAACTGGTTCTTTTAAAGATCGTGAAAGCCTTTTAGCCGTAAACAAAGCCTTACAGTTTGGAAAAAAGAGCGTATCATGTGTGTCGTCTGGAAATGCAGCTGCTTCACTTTCAGCTTATGCAGCCCGAGCTGGATTGAACTGCTTCGTTTTCATGCCTTCAACAGCTTCAAAAGGAAAGATTTTTCAATGCTCAGTTCACGGCGCCAAAACATTTCTAGTGGATGGAATTTACGAGGAGATCTTTGAAGTCTATTTAGAGGCTGTTAAAAATTTGGACATTTTCGAGGCTTGCCCGGGCCACAATAGGTTTAGAGTGGAAGGGGATAAAACAATTGCCTACGAGATATGCGAACAATTGGGATGGAGAGCGCCAGAATGGATCATAGATAACGTTGGCAATGGCACTCATTTATATGGAATGTGGAAAGGGTTTAAAGAGCTAAACAATTTAGGCTTAATAGACAATTTGCCAAAAATGGTTGCAACGGGACCTGTTAACGGAGCACCTATAGTTGATGGTTTCAAAAGGTGTGAAGTTAAACCTTTAGAGAGTTGCGGAGAATCTGTAGCTGAAGGATTAATTGGAAGATGGAGTTATGACGCTCCGTTAGCACTTAAAGCCTTGAAAGAATCAAAAGGAAATGCGGAATACGTTTCTGATAAGGAAATTTTGGAAGCCATGAGCTCCTTAGCCCGCCTTGAAGGAGTATTTGCAGAACCCTCTGGTTCAGCGTGCATTGCCGCCCTTCCAAAACTCGTAGAAACAGGAATAATCGATAAAAAAGACGAAGTGGTTTGTCTAATAACAGGAAATGGGCTCAAGGATCCTAGAAGCGGAAGAAAAATCTCTAAAAATCCGATCTCTGTACCCCTTGATATTGAAGCGATAAAAAGACTTTTAAAACAAACTAATTCGTGAACATGCCGCAAGCGCAAAGTTTACCGTTTGACGAGGGAATATTATGAGCTTATTCTTTGGCGCCGAAACAGAAAACAGAGATGAAGCGAATGCCATCGTCCTTGGTTTATGTTGGGATAAAAGTTCATCCTTTAGGAAAGGTTCAGCCAAAGCTCCAAGCACCATTAGAGAATATACAAGTTCAAGAATTTACAATCCTTACGCTGAAAACAACATAAACATTAAGGATTACTGGAAAATCTACGATTTAGGCAACGTAGTTCCCCATTCCCTCTTTGAGGCATTTCAAGTAGTGAGAGAGGTGGTTAGTGGAAATCAGCATCTCAATTTACTCATCTTTCTTGGAGGAGACCACAGCATTACATACGTTACATTAAAGGCCTTAAAAGAAGCCTTAAACGGCTCTTGGGGTTTAATCTATCTCGACGCTCATCCAGACTTATATGAATGTTATGATGGAGACCCATATTCTCACGCTTGCACCGCGAGAAGAATAGTTGAAGATGGCATTGTTAATCCTCAGCACATAATCCAAATAGGCATCAGAGCATCCACAGCTGAACAGACGGCTTACGCTAAATATGCCAAAATAAAAACTGTAACAGCATCTGAGGTTTATAAGAATGCTGAGAAATTTTCCTCCCTCATCACTGAAGCTTTGGATGAAGTTGACAACATATACGTGTCCTTAGACGTTGACATTTTGGATCCAGCATTCGCCCCTGGGGTTGGCAATCCAGAAGGTGGAGGAATTACGTCACGAAACCTTATAGAAGTAGTTTACAACCTAAAAGAATTAAACATAAAAGCCTTGGATATCGTGGAAGCAAATCCAGATTATGATTACTCAGGAATAACTTTCTCTAACATATCAAAATTTCTCAGAGAATTTTTAGGAATAACCGCCGCGCGCACATCTTTTTAGCGCGCTAATTGAGCTCTATGATAATGCTGCTTATGAAACTATCTCTGAAGGAGGCATATAGCTTTGGACTAACCTTAAGCCTCAGAAGCTCAGCAATAGCCCTATGTCTACCTTATCAGATTTAATCCTAATCCTTGCCTCGACTATATAGCATGTCTTCGTAGGATGGCCTACTTCAACCCTGAACCTGCCAACAAAAGCGTAGTGTAAGGCGCATAAGTGTCTGCCCTTCATAAAGTTTAAATGACAATTTTTCCACTGGAAAAACCGCCAGAAGCCAAAGACTACAGAACTCAGCATTGATCATCCACACGCCTCTTCAAACTCTCTAAGAGATCTTCGGCCATAGGACTGTCCCACCAACATCCCCGGGGACTGTCCCAGGACAGTCCCAACGACACACGAGCAAAGCAGCCCATTCTGAGCCGCTCCCCCCGAAAGGGGAATTTAATGGCGGGTCCGCCGGGATTTGAACCCGGGATCTCCGGCTTAGAAGGCCGACGCGCTCTTTGGATTAAGCCTCACGCCTTCTTGTCCAAGCTGCGCCACGGACCCTCCGCTGATTCTCATATGAAAAGTGTTGAAGATATAGTTTTACCTGGGCTTATATGTGCTGATAGAAAAATTTTACTTAAAACTTTTAAGGGCGATTTTTCTCCTCTTTTATTAGAGGGGGAGGGCAAGTTTGTCTGAGAATAGGATAGGTGAGGTTCCTATCCCCCTTATAAATTACATATACTTAATCAAATATCGTAGGTCACCCTATTATGACATTGTTAAACATCTTTTGATGGAGATGGAGATGCATTACGCAAGAGCCGGGAGAGAAGGATCTGAAGTTATCTACACAATTAATCCTAGAATGTTGCAAGAGGCTATTGAAGAGCGGGTAAAGAGCGAGAAGGTGACAACAGTAAATATTTGTCGAACAATTTTAGCCCTTCTGTATGGCTCTAAACTTCAAGAAGAAAAGGATTTCTATGTCACAACTACAAGTGGTGGTAGGAAAAACTATCACATTCGCATTAATCACCGAACATTAAACACTTTGAAAAGCTTCCTGTAACGCTACGCTACTCTATGTATATTGCTGGCCGCCATGGCTTAGCGAGCTTCGCCCTGCCTTTCGGGTCGTAAAGCTCTACACTTTCCTCTTTGTAGATTGTTATCTCGGCGTTGATTTCTGCTTTCAAGAATTCCTTTGCCTCCTCCAATATTTTGGCTTCGTCCACGTATCCAACAAGCATTAACCTTTCTTTTTTCTCTCGGGGCATCCTATCAACTTCTTCGATAATTTTGCCTGCGAAATTAGCTATTTCCCTAGCTTTTCCCTTCAAATCCGCATCCTTTAATAGTTCCTTTATTAGGCTGCCTTGCTCGAGTTTTCCTTCCACGGATTTTTCAACAGCTTTTAAGTACACTTTCCACTTCCACGTGGACGCCGTGTAATAGAACACTTTTTTGGGCGCCATGCCAGTTGCCTTTACGATGTGTGTTGTGTCCTCAAGCAGTGTCGCTATGAGTGTTTCGCTTTCTCTAGCTTTAATATCAATCTTAGTTTCATCTGATTTCGGCCATTGTGCCAGAGAGGCGAACCCTTTTCCACCCATTTTCTCCCATAACTCTTCGCAAATGTGCGGTGCAAAAGGCGTAAGCATCAATATTTGATTTCTCAAGACTTCGCTTAGTATGTAGGTTGTAGCGGCTTTCGGTGTCGTTTTTGAGCGTTTCAGATACCATTGTAGGTCTTGTTCTAGTTCAAATAAGATTGTGTGGATTGCTTTACGCACTGCTAGTTCTTCCATGGCTTCCGTTGCCTTTCTAATGTGCTCTTGCAGCTGGCTTAACATCCATCGGTCAATGGCTGTCAACTCTTCCTCTGGCGGCTGAGTCTTTTGGCTTGCTTCCGCCTTGACTGATTCTACAAGCCTATAAAACCGCTCTAGCCTATCGCGCATTGCCTTAGCAACAGCCGGGCTGAAGTCTGCATCCTGTAAAAGTTCCGCTGTTGCCAACACGCTTAGCCTTATTGGGTCTGCGCCGAATGTTTTCAAGCCTTCCCTTAAAGGTATTATGTTACCAAAGGACTTGCTCATTTTGGCCCCCTCCATCGTGACAAGCCCGTTTGTCACTATTTGTCGTGGCCAGTGGTTTTCTGGGAATATTGCCGTGTGGTTGAATATCATGAATGTTAGGTGGTTTGAGATTAGCTCGTGGGCTGAATGCCTACTGTCAAGAGGATAAAAGTATAGAAACTCTTGCCGCATGTTCTCTAAAACTGCAGCGTCTATTCCCGTTTCCTTCGCTACATCTTTAGCGTTTCCGATTCCGAGGAAAATGTAGTCGAAAGCTTTGTCTGTCAGTTGGTTTGGTTGGATTTTACTCTCTTTTATGTGACGGACTATTGTGTAGTATGCCATATAAATTGTTGAGTCTGATAGGGACTCTATAATCCACTCTGGGTCCCATGGCAGTCGGGTTCCTAAGCCAGACTTCCTTGCGCATGCTTTTTCATGGAGCCAGTCTATCACATATTTGTATTGTGCGCGAAGTTCTTCTGGAAGTATTCTCATTCTCTCTAGGCATTTGTGAGCTAAGGCCTTCCATTCTGGATTCCCATAATCTATGAACCATTGGTTTTCGAAGATTTTCACGACGCATTCTGCTCCGCAGCGGCATTTCACCGGTCTGTTTAGTAGCTCATACATTGTTGTGGCTTTTCCAGCGGCTATTAAATCCTGCTTAACCTTTTCTTTTGCTTCCGCCACTGACAAGCCAGCATACTTTCCAGCGTTGCTTTTCATTTTGCCGTTGTGGAACTCGTGCCTGTAAACCTCTTTTGTGGCGTCTTCAAGTTTGGGGTCTGTCTGCTCTTTTATGCCCATCCGTCTAACAACATCTGCCGCCGGAGCCTCAGAATATTGATGGGCCTCAATTATGGAAATGACCTTTATGAATTTCACGGCCTCCGCCGGCAACCCGTATTCCGCAAGCCTTTCCGGTTGGCTTTTAATGCTCTCCAAAGCAACATAGTCGTAGGGGGCGTGGCCTGGCACAGACATCACTACGCCAGTTGCGTTTTTAGGGTCAACGAATTCCGCCGGCAAAATTAGTATGTCTTGGTCTGTGGCTGGGTTTTTGGCAGTTTTACCTATAAGCTCTTTTCCTTCAAAGTTTTCAAGAACTCTCACTTTGTGATTTTGGTATGTGAGCTTTTCAGCGCACTCTTGGCTTACTATCCATTTTTCGCTGTCAACTATGACTTTCACGTATTTTGCCTTCGGGTTAAGCCAGATGTTTGTAACGCCGAAAACTGTTTCTGGGCGCAGTGTAGCCGTTGGAAGAACCCATTCGCCATGCCTAAACTTTATCAGTGTAAACTCGCCTATTTCTGGTTCCACATCGCCTTGTGTGTCATGCTGTCCAACTGGGTTGCCGTCTTTGGGGCACCAGCCCACTGGGTGGCTTCCCCTTGTTATGTAGCCTTTTTCGCGGAGTTTGTGGAACTGCCACTCTATGAAGCGGTTGTAATGGTGGTCAACTGTTGTGAACTCGCGTCTCCAGTCTATTGAATAGCCTATTCTTCGCATACCTTCCTTGATTTCTTCGTGGAAATAGCGCGCCATTGCAAGGGGGTCTGTTAGCTCCTTCAATTTTTCCCTTGGAACCTTGTAGACGTCTACAAAATCGCTTATCAAATCCTCATCATTTTCCGCCAAACGCTTTGCCATGGCTAAGACCGGTGTGCCAGTATAGTGGAACGCCATGGGCAGAAGCACGTTGTACCCCTGCATCCGCATGTATCTTGCGTAAACGTCAGCCAAAGTGTAGGTTCTAGCATGACCTATGTGCTGCGGAGAATTTGGGTAGGGATAAGCTACTGTTATGAAGAATTTGGGCTTTGATGGGTCTGGATTTACCTCAAAGATTTTTGCTTCTTCCCAGCGTTTTTGCCATTTCTCCTCGATTCGCCTTAAAAATTCCATGAAACTTTCTGAGCTGTTCTGAGTGGTATTAAATGTTTCGTTCTCAGGTGGAGAGAACATAATCCCTCATATTTACACCGACAAAACAAAATGCGGAACTCAAATTAAACCTTTACTAATTTTAAGTGAATGTGAAGGCTTAAGTTTAGTGCCTTCGCTTCAAATTTGTAATTTCCTATGTTTCATTTCAGATTTAGGCTTGACTGAATTTCTTCAACAATATTTCCCGCATTCTCTCAATTGCCACTTTATCTTCCCACGCTGTTCTCTTTATTTCTAATTCTTTAGCGGCTTCGATGCTGCGGTTTATATTCGTCTACCGCTTTATTCGTTTGGTTTATGACGTGTTCCACTCAATCGAGTTTTTCTTTAAAGTCCTCTTCCGTTGTTATGAGCCTTATTTTGTCACCTATGATGAAGAGTTTTCTATCCCATAAAGTGCCTACTGGACTTCCATTCACGGTCGAAAATGTCTTGCCAAATGTGGTCCGGCGTGTTTTCTAATGGGAGGTCAACTATGTAGGCACCGTGAAAGTAGTGGTCTCTCTCGACGGAGATTTTGTTTGCTCAAAAGTTTTCAAAAGATTTACTTTGTTGGCTTTCTAGTAAACAGAGAATTGCCCTTTATAGTTGGAGTTTTTGCTTTATGTTCTGGCGTTTTTCCTCAGATAAGGGTCCAAACTTTTTGATTCTCTCCGTGAACATCGTATAGAGTTCTGCAGCCTTTTTATAAACTGGTAGTGGAACATAGCTGTATCGGAGTCTCATTGTTTCTATTCCGAAGGCCGCGATTTCTTTACTCATGTCTATCATGCGTTTTTTGGTGAATTTTTCATCTATTTCTTCGCTTCCCTCAATTACTAGCACTCCATCTGCCCCGTATGCGAAGGCTGTGAGGATATGCTTCTTTCCAAGGATAGCTGTTGTTGGGACGGCCACTATGCGGACGTTTTCCGGATAGTTTGCGCGGTCAAGTCCCAAGAAGTCCATCCCCGTATAGCCGACATTCTTGTCGACGAAGGCTATTATGCGGATTTCCTCTGGTGTTTTGTCGGCTAAAACCCCTCTGATGGTGGCGGTTATCTGTTTTGTTGTTGAGTTCTTAAAGTCTATGGCTTCTTGTGGGCATATGGGGATGCATGCACCACATCCAGTGCACTGGAATGGGTCTACTTTTGCCTTGCCATTCTGCATTGTTATAGCGTTCACTGGGCAAATTTTTACGCACTCACCGCATCCGTTGCAAATTTCCGCGATGACGAAGGCTTTTTCCGGGCTTGTTGTCACGTACTCGCTTTTCAGGAATAGGGCTGCCCTTGCCGCTGCGCCTAGAGCATCTGAAACAGCATCTCTAACATCTTTTGGGCTTAGGGCGCATCCGCAAGCGAAAATCCCAGTTACAAGCGAGTCCACGGGGTCGAGTTTTGGATGTTTCTCTGTTATGAAGCCGTCCTCGCCTAGGGAAACCTTCATTCTTTCTGCGAGCTCCTTCAAACCGTCAGGTGGGACCATTGGTGTAGCTAAAGCCACCATGTCAAATTCGTCCTCCCTCACCTCGCCTGTAAGTGTATCCTCTGCTTGGACGACAAGCTTTCCATTATTGTTTTTCCATACTTCGGCTACCTTTCCACGGATGAAGACCACGCCGGCTTCCTGGTCTCGCCAATACAGGTCTTCATACCCTTTTCCCGTTGCTCTTATGTCAGTGTAGTATATGGTTACGTCTATTCCAAGCATTTTCTTAAGCACAAAGGCCTGCTTAAGGGCGTACATGCAACATATTCGACTGCAATATGGGATGTGGTTTTTATCTCTTGAACCAGCACAAAGTACTATAGCAATTTTGCGAACATTGCTTCCGTCGGCCCTTTTAACGTAGCCGCCCGTCGGTCCTGTTGCCGATGTCAGCCTTTCCAAGTCCATCATTGTTATGACGTCTTTATAGATGCCATAGCCGAAGTTTTCCAGTTTCCTTGCATCGTAAAGCTTGTAGCCAGTGGCCAAAATTATGGCGCCAACATTTAACTCCACAATCTTGCCTGTGTCGTTTAGGTTTATGGCTTTTGCTGGGCAGAATTGTTCGCATTTTCCACATTTTGTACATGCGTTAAAGTCTATGGCGTATGCGGATGGAACAGCTTGTGGGAACTCTATGTAGGCGGCTTTCCGCTGGGATAAGCCTTCATTAAACTCGTCTGGAACAGTGACGGGACAGACTTTTGCACAGACACCGCAGCTTCTGCATTTTTCAACGTCGACACCACGTGGCTTCATGAAAACTCTGACTGTGTAGTTTCCTGGTCGTCCGCTAACTTGTTGCACTTCCGCATAAGTCAGCAAATTCACATTTGGATTTCTTCCAACCTCAGCCATCCTTGGCGTTAAAATGCACTGAGCACAGTCCAGAGTGGGGAAAACCTTTGTCAGCTTAGCCATGTTTCCGCCGATGCTGGGTCTTCGCTCAACAAGGTGAACCCTATAACCCAAATATCCAAGTTGGAGGGCGGCCATTATGCCGGCTATGCCGCCACCAACAATGAGGATTTCCCGTGAGCCCTTTTCGCTTATCATTTCAAGAGGCTCAAGTTCGAGGCTGCGCTCATATCCTCCCCTTATTAGGCTTATGGCTTTCCTTGTTGCTTCGGGGTTTGGTTTTGGTCCGTGAACCCATGAGTCTTGTTCCCTTATGTTTACGAATTCAAGCATGTAGGGGTTCAGTCCAGCTCTTTCCAACACGCTTTGAAACGTGGCCAAGTGCATTCTTGGCGTACATGAAGCCACAACAACCCTGTCTAGGTTTTCCTTTTTTATGGCTTCTGCAATCATTTCTTGGGCTGGCTTTGAGCACAAGTATTTATGGTATTTGGCTACTGCGACACCTTCCAAATTTTTGACGGCTTCAACAACAGCTTTAACATCAACAACGTCCCCGATGTTGCCGCCGCATTCGCATACGAAAATTCCTATGCGGGGTTTTCCCATCTCCTTCTTTTCCTCTGGCATTAGCTGATGTCTCCAAATTGCATGGTTGTTAAACCCTTTAAGAGGGAAAATGCTTTTAAAATCTTACCCTTCAACTTTCAACAAAAGTGACATAAGATGAACGTTCAAGAGCTTGTTCAAAAGCATAAACTTTTGGAATGCATCCAATGCGGCATGTGTACTGGAAGCTGCCCAGTTGCCAAGAAAGCAAATTTGAATATTAGGCGGTATATGCGTGAAGTTTCCGCCCTAGGAAAATTGATTATACATCCGCCTAACGAGTTGTGGAGCTGCACGACATGTTCCACCTGCGGAGTGCGTTGTCCCAAAGACCTTAACCCATACGAGTTTCTCATAGACATTAGGAGCATGGCTGTCGAGGAAGGTCAAATAGCCCCAACCATAAGAGACGCCTTGGAAAGCATTTTCAAAAACGGTAACCCCTGGGGTAGAATTCGTGGAAAACGCACAGAGTGGAGTCAAGGCTTAAATGTTAAGCCTTTTTCGCAAGGAGCTGAAATCCTATACTATGTTGGCTGCACACCAGCCTACGACCCAAGAGTGCAAAATGTCGCGAAAAGCCTTGTGAAATGTTTTGAGGCTGCTGGACTTAACTTTGGAGTTTTGGGTGAGGAGGAAAACTGTTGTGGAAGTGAGGTCTACGGCATGGGTGAAAAAGGACTCTTCGAATTCTTGGTAGAAGAGAGCATGAAAATCTTTGGCAAGTATGGAGTCAAACAGGTGGTCACAAGCTGTCCCCATGGTTTTCACGCCTTTAAAAACCGGTATAATCAAACAAGTTTTGAGCCTCTGCATCATACGCAGCTTTTGGCGAAGCTTATCGAAACTGGAAAGCTAAAACCGTCAAAGGAAGTAGCTAAAAAGGTAATTTATCATGACCCCTGTTATCTTGGCAAACAAAACAACATTTACGATGAACCCCGCAAGGTCATTGAAAGCATAAAGGGCGTAACGCTTTTGGAGTTTGACCGTTCAAGAAGCAGAAGCCTATGCTGTGAAGGCGGAGGCGGAAGAATGTGGGTTGACATTCCAGGACCGCGACTGGCTGAAATCCGCGTTAAAGAGGCTGTTGATGTCGGAGCAGAAATTTTGGCTGTGGCATGTCCCTTCTGCATGCTCACAATGGAGGACGCTGTTAAAACGACTGGTAATGAGGGTAAAATCCAAGTTATGGACGTGGCGGAGCTTTTGGCACTTGCCTTATAAAAGCGGTGTGCATATAAAATTTTGAGGCTTATAAATAATGGAAGGAGACGAGGAAGAAGAAACATACCATTGCATGCTTTGCGGCAGAGAAATCACAAAAGAGGAGTATGAAACCTATGATGGGTTATGCCCTGAATGCTACGAACTTGAAATAGCTGAACTTGACATGGACCTCGAAGAAGACTAGCCGCTTGCAAAACAATTAAAATGCGTTATGCCTAGATAATCTGTTAAGGTTGTTAGATATGGAAGATTGGGAATTGATAATTATTGGAGCTGGTGCTGCCGGCTTAACGGCTGGAATTTACGCCGTAAGAAGTGGGTTGAAAACCTTAATCCTTGAGGAGAAAATTGCTGGTGGAACAGCCGCCGATGCCCCAATAATTGAGAATTATCCGGGCTTTGAGAGGATAAGTGGTCTTGAGCTTATGCAGAAAATTGTGGCGCAGTGTAGGAGGCTTGGCGTGGAAATCCACGAGTTTGAAAAGGTTACATGGCTAGACCTTAAGGGCGATGAGAAGATTGTTGAAACGGCTAGAGCCTCCTATAGGGCTAAGGCTGTTATAATTGCTTCTGGCACAAGCTACACAGAGCTTGGGGTTCCGGGCGAAAAGGAGTTTCGCGGCAGAGGCGTAAGCTACTGTGGAATTTGTGATGGTCCCCTCTTTAAGGGTAAACGTGTCTTAGTGGTTGGCGGAGGCAACTCTGCTGTGACTACAGCCCTTTACTTGGCTGATTTAGCCTCAGAAGTTAAAGTTGCCCATAGAAGAGATGCTTTCCGGGCTGAGCAGGCTCGTGTTGGGGCTTTATTGGAAAAGCCTAATGTTGAGGTTTTCTGGAACACTGAGTTGAAGGAGATTAAGGGTGAAAAACTCGTCAGCAAGGCTGTGCTTTTTAATTCGAGAACTGGCGCTGTCACAGAGCTTCCGGTAGATGGAATCTTTGTCCAGGTTGGTGAGAAGCCCAACAGTGAGCTTGCCAAGCATGCTGGAGTAGCCGTGGACGAGCATGGCTACATTATCGTTGATGTTCGCCAAAGAACCAATGTTCCAGGGGTTTATGCGGCTGGCGATGTCACTAACCATCCTGTTAAGCAGGTTGGGACAGCGGTTGGGCAGGGGATAACCGCCGCCTTGGAGGCTTATGGGTTTATTCGCAGACCCTACTATTTCAAGCAGTAATGCGCTAAGTCTGATCCAAAAATATTATATTACTCAGTAGTTTTATCTTCAAAACTTCCAACACTGATAAGGTGCTTTGAGCAGGCAGCGGGTTGGAGATGTCTGAATGGATGAAGAGCAAACGGTTGTTGTGCGTGTAAACCAGGATTACTGCAGCCGCTGTTCCATCTGTTATTCCATATGCCCCTACGAAGCCATAAGGAGGGATGCGGAAACTGGCAAGGTTGAAATAGACATTCAGAAGTGCCAAGTTTGTGGGATATGCTACAGTGCTTGTCCAGTTTTCGCCATAGAAATAGTCTACTATGACTATGATAGTTTGGTGGGTTATGTTGAAAGTGAGTTGAAAAGGACTGGGGCGGAAACTCTTGTGCTTATGTGTCGTGGAAACTCGCCTTCAACAAGGGAAGTTTACGAGATTTTGGCTGAGCAGGGCTTAAGCGTTAAGGATTATATTCCGCTGCGTTTGCCATGTTCTGGGCGTGTTCCAACAGAATTCATATTCAAGGTTTTGGGCTTCGGCATTAAAAACGTGGTTTCAATTCAGTGTGAGGATTTCTTCTGTCGCTTCAAAGAAGGCACAAAAATTAACACGAGAAGACTTTTCCTCGGGAGAAGGGTTCTTGAAGAGCTGGGCTTTAGCAAGGATGCTGTGCGAGTTGTTAAATATTCTCGAAAGGCTGTTTATGACACCACAAAATGTGTTGGCTGTGACAAGTGCGTCTTCATATGCCCATACGCCGCCATAGAAGCGGAGCCATTCGCCACACCGAAGATTTTGAACGATTATTGTATGGGCTGTGGCGCATGCGCCTTGGTCTGTCCTCATCACGCCATCCAGATCAAGGGTTTCGAGTTTGAAAATGTTTTGAAGCGTTATGGTGATTCGGCTTTTAGGCTGAAGGCTGAGGGCAAATCGCCGGTAATTCTTGTCTTCTGTTGTCAGTGGTCTGAGTTTTCAGCCCTTGACAATCCTGAAGGCGTATTTTTCAAGCGGAATGCTGTCACGCTTGAGGTTCCATGTTTTAAGGCTCTTGACCCAGTGCATGTTGTTAACGCTTTAAGGAACGGCTTTGATGGGGTTATGGCTGTTGTGTGCTCTGCTGAGGATTGTAAGCTTCAAGAGGGACGTGACACTGCTGAGAGGAATATGGCTGTTCTTAGGGATGTTTTGAAGAAGATGGGCTTGATTGAGCGTTTTGAGCTTTATGAGGCTTCCCCACGGGAGGCTGGCAAGTTTGAGGAGAGGCTTGAAAATTTCGTGCGGAGGATTGCGGCTTTGCCGTCAACAAAACCTTTGAAAAGGGAGGCTTAGCTTAATGTATGAGATTTTAAGGGTTGAGGAGCTTGCTCCGAAAATAAAGTTGTTTGAGGTTTATGCTCCTGAAATAGCTGAGAAAGCCAGACCTGGACAATTCATAATAGTGATTATCAATGAGAAGGGCGAGAGAGTACCTTTAACAATTGCTGGCTATGACGTGAAGAAGGGTTCAATAACCTTTGTTTTCAATGAGGTGGGCAAGACGACACGGCAACTTGGCTTGTTGAAGAGGGGAGAAAGCATATGGAACATCACTGGACCGCTTGGGAATCCTTCGGAGATTAGGAATTTTGGCAAGGTCTTATGTGTGGCTGGGGGCGTCATGATTGCGCCTATGCTTTTGCAGGTTAAAGCCTTGCGGGAGGCTGGGAACACTGTTGTGACGGTTATGGGTGCCCGCATTAAGGAGTTGCTTTTCTTTAAGGAGGAGATGAAGGCTTTAAGCCATAGGCTTTATGTGGCTACGGATGATGGTTCTGAAGGCTTTAAGGGTTTGGATTTTCTAAGAGAGGTTTTAGCTGAGGAGAAGTTTGACCGCTGCGTTGCCATGGGGCCTGTTCCAATGCTTCAAAAGGTCTGCGATTTGACAAAGCCTTACAAGATTCCGACTGTTGTGACGCTTATGCCTATCATGGTGGATGGCATGGGCATGTGCGGCGTCTGCCGTGTAAGTGTTGGTGGGCAGATGAGGTTTGGGTGTGTTGATGGTCCAGAGTTTGATGGGCATCTTGTGGATTTTGACCAGCTGATTAAGCGTCAGCGTATGTTCCTTCCAGAGGAGCGGTTAAGCGCCCTATTATGGGAGCTTGGAGGGTGCAGCTGTGGCGGAAAGTAAGCCTCAACCAAAAGTTAAGAAAAAGGCTGTTCCAATGCCTAAGCAGCCGCCTGAAGTGCGGCGGCACAACTTTAATGAGGTGGCTTTGGGCTATACTGAGGAGCAAGCCCTAGAAGAAGCAAACCGCTGTCTACAATGTCCAAAACCTCAATGTGTTAGCGGCTGCCCTGTTGAAATTGACATTCCAGCCTTTATCAAATTGCTTAGGGAAGGCAAGTATGAGGAGGCTATAAGGAAGATTAAGGAGAAGAACAGCCTTCCAGCCATTTGCGGACGGGTCTGCCCTCAAGAGGAACAGTGCCAAAAAATGTGTGTTCTTGGGAAGGTTGGCGACCCGGTGAGCATTGGTAGGCTTGAGAGGTTTTTGGCAGACTGGGAGAGAGCACGTGGCTTCGCAATTCCTGAGAAGGCTCCGCCCACTGGTAAACGGGTCGCCATAATTGGTGCTGGTCCTGCTGGTTTGACGGCTGCTGCAGACCTTGCAAAGCTTGGTCATGAAGTTGTTATTTTTGAGGCTTTGCATCTTCCAGGCGGGGTGCTTGTTTATGGTATTCCGGAGTTTCGTCTTCCAAAGAGTATTGTGCAGGCTGAAGTGGATTATATTAGGAAGCTTGGGGTTGAGCTTAAGCTTGGCTATCTTATTGGCAGAACCTACACTATTCCAGAACTGCTGAAAGAGAGGGGTTTTGACGCAGTTTTCATTGGAACCGGTGCTGGCTTGCCCCAGTTTTTGGGGGTTCCAGGCGAGAACCTTGGCGGGATTTATTCGGCTAACGAGTTTCTGATTAGGGTTAACTTGATGAAGGCTTATGCCTTTCCAGAGTATGACACGCCAATAAGAATTGGGAAGCGTGTTGCGGTTATTGGTGGCGGGAATGTTGCTATGGATGCTGCTCGTTCAGCCCTCCGCCTTGGCGCAGAGCAAGTTTACATAGTTTACCGCCGCTCGAGAGAGGAGATGCCAGCCCGCAAAGAGGAAATTGAAAATGCTGAAGAAGAGGGTGTAATATTCAAACTCTTAACAAACCCAACACGATTTATCGGCGACGAGAAGGGCTGGGTTAAACAGATGGAATGTATACAAATGGAGCTTGGGCCTCCAGACGAGTCTGGGAGACGCAGACCAGTGCCAATTAAAGGCTCAGAGTTTTTAATGGACGTAGACACCGTCATAATCGCCATTGGGAGGACACCAAACCCGATAATTCAGCGCACAACAGAAGGCCTAGCCGTAACAAAGTGGGGCACCATTGTGGCTGACGAGAATGGCAGGACAAGCCTTGAAGGCGTTTACGCTGGAGGCGACATTGTCACTGGCGAAGCAACAGTCATAAGCGCCATGGGTGCCGGAAAAAGGGCTGCTAGGGCTATCCACGAATATTTGATGAGCAAGAAATAGCGTCAAATTTACGTGTCTGCCACAACCTAAATTGGATACCCTCCTCCCTTAGAATTTCCAACAATTTTTGGCTGCTGAAAAAGCAAATAGATGCCTAGCCTCCCTAGATTTTTGTCTGCGAAAATAATTTTGAAAAACAGTCCATAGTGACCACCCCTCTGATTTTCTCATATTAAAACTTATTTAAGCTCCTACCAAGTTGCAACGTTATTGCATAAAATTTTACACCCAAATCACCCGTCCACCCTGTCAGTCACACGCTCACATACAAACACAAAACTTACTTAGAAAATTGTTTTCCAAAATCTTGCATTGAAAGCCGTATATCTGTCCGGTTAGTACTGAATTTTCAAGTGATTATGTTAAAGCTGATTGGAAGGAATATCAGAAGCATTGCTTAGTATAACATATGAAATAGAATCTATCTTAACGTCCCTTATTTGACAATAGCCTTTCAAGAGCTTTAACGTGTTCTTCCATTTTAAAAATATGCTGTTCCATTGTCGATATGTGCTGCTGCATTATATTAATGTGTTTTGCGATGTTTTCTTCTTGACGATTAACAGTACGCTCATGATGGTACAGTTCAGCTATTTCAATGATAATTAAAACAATAACGATTACCTCGAGCATTTCAACAATCATATTTGCAGCTCCTTTCACATATATTACATTATGAATTTAAATTCTATTTAATCTCGAGTGGTTTTTAAATTTTTGAAACAAAACCAAAAACCCCATCCACTTGTCAGTCACATGCACTCACTAAAACAAACTTCAAGAACTTGCCTATTACTAGTAACCTGCCTTAAAGTAGTAATCGCTCGTTTCTCGAGGGTCCAATGTAATCTGAAGTTGTTCCTAGCTCTTTAATAACTACATAAAAGCTACCCTTGGTATGTTATGTAAACCAAATAGCTAGCATATGCAATGCCTAGAAGCAAAGCTTCTCGCTCTCGGTGGCTGTACTGCTCCTTTAAACTTCAAGGGTTAATGTAAATTAAGGATGGATTTGGGAAATGTGCTTTCTAGACTTCACATGGGCCGATCGAATTTACATTAAGTATTTTATTGAAGACAATGCTAATACGGCATCAAGAAGTTTTTGAAACAGTCCAGTTTGGGTCACTCTTCCTGTAACTTTTCCCTTCTCGATGACGTATAAGCGCCTAACGCCTTTTTCAATCATAAGCTTCCACGCCTCTCCAAATGATGCTTCAGGATCGATGGTTATAAGAGGACTTGACATAACATCCTTCAACAATACTTTATCCATATTTCGGCCTCTAGCGATTATTCTTCTCAATAAGTCTCGCTCTGTAACAACCCCCATTGGTAAATCATTTACACTAATCACAACAGACCATACACCCTTTTCCAGCATTTTATTCAAAGTATTTGGCTAAGAGGTAGGCTTTCTAGTTTATGATGGTTTCAACTGTTTGGGCTTTTCCCATGCCTATTCATGGAATACTATTCAGTTTTAACTGTGAAGGCGCGCGCATAGGCGTTAAGGTTTAGCTAAATCTTGAGAGCAACTATCTATTAGATTTCATTCAGCTTTTAGAGCTTCTCCTAAGGCTAGAATGCCAACTGCCACTGTAGCGCCAATTAGGGCAATTATTGCTTGAAAGCCTCCTGGACCTGGTGAATGCTCTAGAAGGGCTCCGATAAGCCAGCCGGCAAGCGTGAATAAAACTATGCCGATGAACGCGAAGCTAAACTTCACCTTACCCATTATTTTTCATCTTTTCTTTAATCAAAATTTCTTTAATCAAAACTGATTTTAAATAGGTAAACTTTTAATCTTTGCCCCCGAATTTTCAGCTGGTGTTTCGGGCTTGGTTACCCTCCATCTTGACAAAATTTTTAATCCCAAAAGCGTGGCTGTTGTTGGAGCCAGCGACGAGGAAGGCTCTGTAGGCTACGCTTTAATGAAGAATTTTCTCGAATCTGGTTTTGAGGGGGAAGTTTACCCAGTAAACATTCGTAAAAAGGAGATTTTAGGCTTAAAAGCCTACCAAAGCGTGGAGCAGCTTCCAAAAACTGTTGATTTGGCTGTTATAGCCACTCCGGCGAAGACTGTTCCAGAAGTTGTTGAGCAGTGCGGCAAAGCCGGAATTAAAGGATTGATAATTATAAGTGCTGGTTTTAAGGAGATTGGTCCGGAAGGCAAAGCCCTAGAGGACAAGATTCTCGAGGTTAAGCGGAAATATGATTTACGTATTATTGGGCCTAACTGTTTGGGGATTATTCGCCCAAGCATCCGCCTAAACGCCACTTTCATTAATAAGATGCCTAGACCTGGCAATATTGCCTTCATAAGCCAGAGCGGAGCCCTCGGCACAGCCATACTGGACTGGGCTGTTCATGAGAATGTTGGCTTCAGCCACTTCGTCTCGGTAGGCTCAATGATTGATGTGGACTTCGGCGACTTGATAGACTATTTTGGAACAGACCCGAAGACAAGGAGCATTCTCATGTATATTGAGGGCATAACAAACGCCCGCAAATTCATGAGCGCTGCTAGACATTTTGCAAGAACAAAACCCATAATTGTTGTTAAGGCTGGAAAGTACAGTGAAAGTGCTAGGGCTGCCGCCTCGCATACTGGTTCACTCACGGGTGAAGATGACGTTTACGATGCAGCGTTCAAGCGTGCAGGAATAGTGCGCGTTGAAGAAATAGCTGACCTGTTTAACTGTGCTGAAGTTTTGGGTATGCAGCCGTTGCCCCGTGGACCAAACCTTGCAATAATTACGAATGCTGGCGGTCCAGGTGTTATGGCTACGGATGCCATCATAGGTATGGGTGGAAAACTCGCAAAGCTCAGCTCCCAAACAATGGAATATTTGAACAGCATTTTACCGCCGTACTGGAGTCATGGAAACCCCATAGACATTTTGGGCGACGCAAGAGCCGACCGTTACAGGGCCGTTCTAGAAGCATGCCTTAACGACGAGAATGTGGACGGAATCCTCATAATCTACACTGCCCAGGCGGTGGCGGAGCCCGTTGAAATCGCCAAAAGCATAGTGGAGCTTTTGAAGAGCAAGGGGCAGCAGGGCAAGACGATTCTAACATCCTTTATGGGTAAGAAGGCTGTTGAAGAGGCAAACTACATTTTTAACGCCAATGAGATTCCAACATTTTCCACTCCGGAGCAGGCGGTTAAAACATATCTTTACATGTACCAGTATAAGCGAAACCTTGAATTGCTCTATGAGACCCCAGAAGAGTTACCTGTTGACCTTTCTCCGCCAAAACTTCCTATAATGGGTATTTTGAGAAATGCAGCCCTTGAAAATCGTGAAGTGCTGACAGAGTTTGAGGCTAAAAAGGTTTTGGAGTTTTACAACTTCCCAGTTGTGAAAACCTACGTCGCCAAAGATGAGGATGAGGCTGTTGCCCTTGCCTCGCGGATAGGCTACCCCGTAGTCCTAAAGATTCTTTCTCCACAGATAATTCATAAGACGGATGCTGGCGGCGTAGTTTTAGATATTAAAAGTGAAGATGAGCTTAGGGAAGCCTTCAGAACCATAATGAGGAATGCTAAAAAGTATAATCCAAAAGCTGAAATTTTAGGCGTCACGGTTCAGCCAATGGTTAAGAAGCATGGCTATGAGGTTATTCTAGGGTCGAAGAAGGACATAGTTTTCGGTCCAGTAGTAATGTTTGGAATGGGCGGCATTGGAGTGGAGCTTTTCAAGGACTTCTCCATAGGTTTGCCGCCGCTTAATCAGACTTTGGCTAGGCGGATGATGGAGGAAACAAAAGTCTACCAGCTTTTGAAGGGTTATCGAAATATGCCGCCAGCCAATATTAAACGCCTCGAAGAAGTCATGGTTCTATTCTCGCATTTGCTGATAGATTTCCCACAGATAAAGGAAATAGACATTAATCCGCTGCTTGTGGACGAGAAGGACGCCATAGCCATAGACGCCCGCATAATAATCGACAAAGAGCTTGTCTTTAAGAAGGTGGAGCCCCACCAGCACCTGGTTATAAGTCCATACCCCAAAAAGTATGAAACCTTATGGAAGCTTCGCGATGGGCGAACGGTGCTTTTAAGACCAATAAAGCCTGAAGATGAGCCTTTATGGCTTGAAATGTTCAATAACTGCTCTGAAGAGTCTATTCGTTATAAGCTGTTTCAGACGCTTAAGCACATGCCCCACGAGGTTAGGGTACGCTACTGCAACATTGACTACGACCGGGAAATAGCCATAGTCGCAGAACTAACAGAAAACGGCAAGAGAAAAATTATTGGAACAGCTAGAGTAAGCATAGAACTGGACGGGAAAACAGGCGAAATAGCCTTCCTAGTGGCGGACCCGTGGCAAGGCTTGGGCTTAGGAACAAAGCTTGTGGACTACGTTATAGAAATCTGCAGGGAGAGGGGCCTAGAAAGCGTTTATGGGATTATGCTTCCGGAAAACCGGAAGGCAATTGAGCTTATGAGGAATTTGGGTTTTAAACTGAAGTATATGGAGGACGGCACAATAAGGGGAACCCTAAACCTCAAAGAAGAGGAACAACCAATCCCACCCGTAGAAGAGAAAGAGAAAGCGCAAGAAACCGTTGCAACCGTGGAGAAGGCAGCAGATAAAGAGGCAGAGACGGAGAAAGCCGCGTCAAGCTAAACCGTCACTATCCGATTTTTATGTTTTAAATTTGAATTAGGCTTAATGAAACATATTTTGTATTTACTCAATGAGCTAAATTTAAATTATAGAAGCTGCAATAATCTAGCTTCATTAAAATTATGCATGAATGGTGAGAGAATGGAGAAACCCCAAAAACTTAAGTTCGCCTTTTACTGGGCGGCAAGCTGCGGTGGATGCGAAATCGCCGTCCTGGACATTAACGAGAAAATCTTGGACGTCATAGCCAAAGCCGACATCGTATTTTGGCCAGTAGCCATGGACATAAAATATAAGGATGTTGAAGCCATGCCCGACAGGAGCATAGACGTGTGCTTCTTTAATGGCGCCATCCGGAACAGCGAACAAGAATATATGGCGAAACTCTTAAGAAAGAAGGCAAAAATGCTTGTGGCTTTCGGTTCCTGCGCCTGTGACGGAAGCGTCGTCGGCCTAGGAAACCTATGGAACCGCGAAAAAATCTTCGAAAGAGCCTATTTTGAGACTCCATCAACGCGGAATCCTGAACGCATAACTCCTAAAACAAGCTTCAAGGCGCCACAAGGCGAGTTGGAGCTTCCAGAGTTCTACGAAACTGTTAAGACTTTGGCACAAACCGTCGACGTGGACTATTTTCTTTCAGGTTGTCCACCTCCAGTTCCAAGAGTTATTGACGCTTTAGAAGCCATTTTAAGCGGAGAACTCCCACCAAAAGGCTCAAACCTCCTTTTCAACAAGTCCGTCTGCGACGAGTGCCCAAGGGAGAAGAAAGACCGCAAAATCACCCAGGTAAAGCGAATCTACGAGATAAACGATGACTTCAAAACATGCTTCCTAGACCAGGGCGTAATATGCATGGGACCAGCCACAAGAGGCGGATGCGGTGCCCAATGTTTAAAGGCGAACATACCATGCACTGGATGCGGTGGACCAGCACCCCGCGTGGCGGACCAAGGCGCAGCCATGATGAGCGCCTTCGCCTCCATAGCCACAGACCCAAAGGTAATAGAGCAGGTTGTCGACCCGGTTGGAACCTTCTACAAGTATTCTTTGGCTAACTCAATTCTGCGAAGGAAGGTGATCCGCAAATGAAGGAGATTGTTATAAACCCGATAACAAGGCTTGAGGGTCACGGTAAAATAACCATATTCCTAAACGCGGAAGGCGACGTGGACGAGGCCTACTTCCAAGTTCCAGAACTTAGAGGCTTTGAAAAGTTCTGCGAAGGAAGAAGAGCCGAAGACCTGCCCATAATAACACCCCGCATATGCGGGGTCTGCCCAGTGGCCCACCACATGGCAAGCGCCAAGGCCATAGACGCAGCCTTCAACGTGGAACCGCCAGAACCAGCCAAAAAACTCCGCGAACTCATGTACTGCGGCTACTTCATTTACGACCATACCTTACACTTTTACTATTTGGGCGGACCAGACTTCGTTGTCGGACCAGACGCACCACCAGAAAAACGCAACATTCTAGGCGTCATCGAGAAGGCTGGCCTAGAAATAGGCAAGGAAGTAATAAAGCATAGGGCCTACGGCCAAAAAATAACCGAAATTTTGGGTGGAAAGGCAACCCACCCAGTAAGCGCATGCATCCCTGGCGGGTTTGCAAGACCAATATCGGAGGAGGAGCGCCGAGAAATCGAGCATATGGTGAGAAGCTGCCTTGAATTCGCCAAGTTCTCGCTGAAACTTTTCGATGATATTGTGCTGAAAAACACGGCTTATGTGGACTTGATTAAGAGTGATGCGTACACACTTAAAACCTACTACATGGGCTTGGTGGACAAAAACAACAAGGTAAACTTCTATGACGGAAACGTCCGTGTTGTCGACCCCAACGGGCGGGAGTTCGTAAAATTCTCGCCTAAAGAATACTTGGACGTTATTGAAGAACGAGTTGAGCCATGGACCTACGTTAAGCTTCCATACTTGAAGAAGGTTGGCTGGAAAGGCTTCGTTGACGGAGCAGAAAACGGCGTTTACCGTGTTGGTCCCCTTGGAAGGCTTAACGCGGCCGGGGGCATGGCAACACCACTCGCCCAAGCCGAATATGAGCGCATGTACGCCACACTGGGCGGAAAACCAGTCCATAACACTCTGGCTTATCATTGGGCGAGACTTATTGAACTGATGTATGCTGCTGAACGTGCCCTAGAACTTGTAACAGACCCGGAGATAACAAGCAAAAACGTCCGCAACAAGCCTGGAAAACCCGGAGAAGGCGTAGGCATAGTTGAAGCCGCCCGTGGAACGCTTATCCACCATTACCAGTTGGATGAGAACGCCTTAGCCAAAAAAGTAAACCTAATCGTGGCTACAACGCATAACGTTCCAGGCATATGCATGTCAATTAGGGACGCGGCTAAAGGCCTAATCAAGAAGGGAAAGGTTACAAACGGCATACTAAACATGGTGGAGATGGCTTTTAGAGCCTATGACCCATGCTTCGCATGTGCAACCCACTTCGCGATAGGACAAATGCCCTTGGAGGTGGAAATTTATGACTGTGAGAAAAGGCTCATTCAGACAATCAAAAGGTAAAAGGAAAGTGAGAGCGAAAGTGAAAACCATGGAAGAGACAAAAGTTGGAGTCTTCCTTTCCGACTGTGGCGGGCAAATAGCAAAAATCCTCGACTTCGAAGCCTTAACAAACTTTGTGAAGGGTGTTCCCGGAGTCACCCTTGTGGCTCGGGGAAGCGAGTTCTGGCGTGGCGAAGGCCTAAAAACCATAGTGGACGCTGTTAAAGCCAAAAAGATAAACCGTGTTGTCGTGGCCGAGTCTATTCCGAAAATCAGCGAGGTAGCCATAGCAAAAGCTGTGGAGGAGGCTGGGCTTAACCCCTACATGGTGGAAGTTATAGACCTAAAAGACCATTGTGCATGGCCCCACAAAGACACGCCGCAAGAAGCCACCGAAAAGGCTAAGGCAATGCTTCTAGCCGCCATTGAAAAGGCTAAACTTCAAGAACCCATTGAGAAGGCGGAGTTTCCAGCCGTCAAATCAGTCCTTGTCATTGGCGGTGGATTAGCTGGAATGCAGGCTGCCGAAGACTTGGCGGATATGGGCTTTCAAGTCTACCTTGTTGAGAAGGAGCCTTTCCTAGGGGGCTTGGCAGCAAAAGCCGTCCGCTTCTTCCCAACAGATGACTGTGCCATATGCATCCAGTCCCCCACAACAAACCTGAAGGCTGTGGCTCAAACATCGCGAAAATGCGTATACCGTTCTGGTTTCTCGGAAATTCCAAACCTAAACGTTTTAACAAACGCCAAAGTCGTGAAGGTTGTGGGTGAACCTGGCAACTTTCACGTTACAGTTGAGCGTAAACCCCGCTACGTTAACGAGAAAAAATGCGTTGCGTGTGACTTGTGCACAAGCGTCTGCCCAGTTGAGGTGCCCGACGAGTATAACGCCAAACTCACAAAGCGGAAAGCCATATACATAAACAAGCCTCTTGTTTACCCGCCAGCATACGCCATAGATGCCAAAGCTTGCAAGTTCCACGAATGCGCCAAATGCGTTGAAATCTGCCCAACAAAGGCTATTGAGCTTGACCAGAAGCCCGAGCAGGTTACGCTTAATGTTGGCAGCATTATTGTGGCTACCGGCTTCCGTGAGTACGACCCAAGCGTAATAAAAGAGTACCATTATGGAGAATATCCAGACGTAATAACCCACCTGGAATTGGCAAGGATGCTTGACGCCTTCGGCCCAACAAAAGGGGTACCAGTCAAGCCTTCTAACATGAAACCGGCAAAACGCATAGTTTTTGTGCAGTGCGTTGGCTCAAGGGACCGACGCTGGAACCCCTACTGTTCAAGTATTTGCTGCATGATTTCACTGAAGCATGCCACAATGATTAAGGAGGCTTTCCCCGACGCTGACGTGACCATATGCTACATAGATATCCGCACAACCGGCAGGGAACACGAATACTATTATGAAAGAGCCAGAGAAATGGGCGTAAAATTCGTTAAGGGAAGACCATCAGAAATTATCCACGACCCAGCCACAGACACGCTTATCGTAGAGGTTGAAGACGAGCTTTTAAGAAGGCTTCTGGAGCTGGAAGCCGACCTAGTAGTTTTAGCCACAGCCATGGTTCCATCAGAAGACACAAAGGAACTCGCACAAATCCTAGGCTTGGAGCTAGACCAAGACGGTTTCTTCAAGGAGTATAACGCCAAGCTAAGGCCTACTGAGACCAAGCGGAGGGGCATATACCTTTGCGGAGGAACCGTCTTCCCCAAAGACGCGCCCACGACTTCGCTACATGCCCATTCAGCAGCTGTTAAGGCTGCTAAATTCCTCATGAATGGCAAAATTGTCAAAGACTTGAAAGTGGCTGTTGTGAACGGAGATTATTGCGGCAACTGCCAGTTCTGCCCAGTAACATGTCCATACGGCGCTATAAGTTTGGAACCTCAAGGCAATGGCCACTTTGTGGCTAAGGTTTCGGAGCTTTTATGCGAGGGATGCGGTGTTTGTGTTGGAACATGCCCTGTCGGCGCTATTGAGCTTCGCCATCTAAAGCCAAGCCAAATATCCGCACAAATAAAGGCGCTTTTATCGGTTAACGGTACTTCAAAGCCGCTGGTGTTGGCTTTCAGCTGCTCCGAATGCGGCCACGCAGCTGTAGACTCTTCTGGAATGGCTATGATGAGCTACCCTGCCAATGTGCGGGTTCTGCGGGTTCCATGCACTGGTGTAATCCAAGTTCAGCATATCCTAGAAGCCTTCAAGGCTGGAGCCCAAGGCGTCATGGTTGTTGGCTGTAAGCCAGACGGTTGCCACTACGAGGCTGGAAGCCAAAAAGCGAAACAGAAAGTGGAGATGGCTAAGGTATTGCTTAAGACTTATGGCATAGAACCCGAAAGGCTCGAGATGCTCAATTTAGTCTTCATCGAAGGCGACAAGTTCGCTGAAGCAGCCAAAGCTATGACTGAAAGGGTGGAGAGGCTGGGCGCACTCCAACTAGCCTAGCCTTTTAAAGGCGGAAACTAAGGGGAAGGCGAAAATGGCTGAAGAAAAATCCGAAAAGCCCCCAGCTGCTGATTTTACAAGGGAGATAACTAGCAGACTGGGCGGAGAAACAATAGTCCACTGTTACCAGTGCGGGACATGCGCCAGCACATGCCCGGTGGCCAGAACAGCGGAAGAACGCTACAACCCCCGCCAAATAATACGGCTTGCCCTTTTAGGGCAGAGAGAAGAAGTTCTAAAAGGAGACGCTATTTGGCTTTGCGCCTCATGCTACAACTGTCAAGAACGCTGCCCCCAAAAAGTTGAGGTGGCAGACGTCATATACGCCTTGAGAAATTTGGCCATACGCGAAGGTATAATACCCGCCATATACACAGAATTTGCAGCCGGGCTCACTAGCGAAGGACGCATAGTCCCCATATCAAAATTTCTGGAAAAGAAAAGAGCCGACTCCGGCTTGCCGCCATTAAAGCCGACAGGCATAGAAGCCCTAAAAAAGATTCTCTCGGCAACAGGTTTCGACAAAATTATGTTTAAAAAGGAAGGCGTATCGCAATGACGAGCTACGCGCTGTTTTTAGGCTGCACCATACCCGCCCGTCAACCCCACTACGAACTCGCGGCGAGAAAAGCCCTAACAAAACTTGGAATAAACCTCATAGACTTGGAAGGCATGACCTGTTGCGCGCCGCCGCCATTGCAGTCTATAGACCTAGAAACAAGCTTGGCAATATCCGCCTACAACATATGCCTAGCAGAAGAAGCAGACCTAAACATAGTTACGCTTTGCACTGGATGCTTCGAATCCCTAGCCATAGCAAACCACCTCCTAAAAGAAAAGTCACAACTCCGCGAAAAAGTGAACAAAATCTTGGCGAACGCTGGAAAAGAGTTCAAAGGAACAAAAGAGGTTAGGCACTATCTACAAGTGCTAATGAACGATGTCGGCATAAACAGTCTAAAACAAAACGTTGTAAAACCCTTAGACAAGCTTAAGGTGGCAGCCTTCTCTGGATGCCACTTGCTGAGGCCAAGCGAACTATTACGCTTTGACGATCCAGAACGCCCTCGTGTATTTGACACTTTAATTGAGGCTTTAGGCGCCAAAAGCATACCCTACAAAAATAAGCTGCGATGCTGTGGAGGCCTTTTAAGAGGCTACGCCGATGATATAGCCTTAGCCATAGCAAGAGACAAAATTGTAAACGCCCACAACGCCGGAGCAGACTGCATATCAACGCTCTGCCCCTTCTGCTTCCTAACCCTAGACCTTGGACAAATGCTAATAAAAACCACATACAAGGAAGAATACAACATGCCAATAATTCATTACGCTGAACTGTTAAGCCTAAGCCTAGGAGTAGAACCAAAAGAGCTAGCCTTAGACTTCCACAAAGTGAAAATAGACAAAATCTTAGAAAAAATAGGCTGAAAATCTTCCCGAGTTTTCCACTTACTTTCTTCATTTTCTCGTTAGAAAATGTTAAAAGCTAAACAAGGCATTAGGTTTTGAGGATGCAGGAATGAAGGTTACAGCCCTTAAGGAGCACAAATGTTTCTGTTGCGGCGGCGCTATCAAAAGGGGTGAGGAATGTTTCGTCTTCATCGTTAATCCCGAAAATCCTAGCAAAAGCGAGTTTGACGTAATTTACACATGTGCAAAATGCGCCGAGGAGGAGGCTTGTCGAAGGAGGATTAGGCAGAAGGGCGTAACAGTATAGGTGCTAGCAACTTAATTACTGTAATTCACTGTTGTTTTCAGCTTTGGAATCTCCACCTCCAAAGCCTCATTATTGTTGCACTTCATAACCATGTTTTCCACCCGTAGCTCATCAACTGGAAGGTTAAGCTTCCAGCAAGTGTTTTCTAGGCATATTTGCAAGCCATCATCAAATTTGTGGAGGGTTACCCGCTGATCCTTGCAGCGGCACTGCATCAAGATCTTAACGTAGTTTTCATCTTCAAAAATGTCTATTAGGGGCTCTTCAACATGGGGTAATGGAATAAAATGTTTTGCGGTTGGGCTTTCCTCAAACCTTTCTTCAATAACATACTTCTTTTTCAAGAGTTTATCCATTGGCTCTAGAGGGTTCTCGCCCTGAGGTTCTTCATCCTTAAGGCTTTCCACCAATTTTTTAGCTAAAACTTTACAGAAGACGTCTATATTCCTTAAGGCCTCTTCAAAATCATCACTCATGACGTCTTCCTCTCTATTAATATTTACATTTCATACTATTTTAACTTTGTTACTTTAAGCATAGCTGAATGATGCATTATCTTTTTGAAAGCTATTTCTTTCCAATAGTCAAGGGCAATGTTCTAACGTGCTTAACTGCTCGAACAACATCGCCGACATACTTACTCGGGTCTTCTAGGGCTCTGTTTATGGCTATTTCAGCTATTGTTGCACCTTTGTCGGCAATCTTGCTTAAGCACGAGAGAATTGAGCGAATATATGGGATTTCTGGGGCTTCCCTCATAAGCCTGTTAGAGTCCACTTCAAGCACTTTCCTCATCTCCAAAAGCTGGTTTGCCACCTTCAAATCCCTTGTGAAAATGCACTCAATAGACTTCTGAAGAATGATTTGAGTGAGCTCGCTTAAATGGAATATCCTGTCAACAACATCCTCGGGAAGCCTATTCCTATAAACCTCCATCTCAAGAACTTCTCTGGCGAGGTCTTCAGAATAGTCGGCAACCAACTCTAAATACTGCAGGATCAGCCTTGCTGCTGGTATGAAAAGCACGTCCACCATGCCAACTTCCTCAGCTATGGCTGGCTTTACCTGGGCGGATAGGAGGAGGCGCACCGCCAAATAGTATATTTTGTCCGCCTCGTCTTCCCGTGCCATAGCCTCTTCAACAATGTCGTATTTCTTCTCTTTGAAGCCCTGCATTGCCTCAGAAAGTATTGTTGAGGCTATGAGGGCAAGCCTCCGGATGAGCATGTCAAGCTTAAACTTTGTAGAGTCTATCGAGCATTGTAAAAGTATGATTTTCGGCGTTTCTTCAAGAATTCCAAGCCCGATGAGCTTTTGAACTATTCTCCGCACTTCGTCTATGTGGTTTTTACTTATGCGGCTCGATGAAACAACCCGTATGACGTCTCGCCCCAGAATGTAACTTCCGACAATAATCCTTTCCAGCATTCCAGGCTCGTCGCATACATCAGCGTTCACAATGTATTCTTCGGCTTCTTCCCTCTGTGCTATATGCCTTGGCATTATTTTTAGGGAGCCGTCTCTTTCTGGCATTATGAATAGAAGGTCTCTTGGTTTTATGCCGTGTTCTTTGATCCATTCGTTTGGAAGCGAGACAGTCATTGTTGAGTGTCCTACTCTTTGAACTTTTCTAATTTCCAAGGTTTTTCCCTCTATTTATAATATTTACTTTGACACATTTATTTATTCTATATTTTCTATTTACGTTAGATATATATCTTTCGCTTTGCTCTATATATCACGCAGATGTAAAGGAGGTTGATATGAAATGTCTGAGTGGAAGACCGTAAGTATAAGGCAAGAGCTGATAAAGGAAATCGAGAGAATCCTCAAAACAGGGCGTTACAGGAGCATATCGGAGTTTGTCTCAGAAGCCATAAGGCTACGCCTAGAAGAGCTAATGAGGGCTGAGGGAATTCCAGCCGCCAAACGTGAAGAGCTTTTGGCAATTCCAGAACAGCTGCTATACACGCCGAAGCACACTTGGGCGC
>Ga0209225_1000194_pt1 | contig 72387 bp, 67 predicted proteins | sample WasSprMetagenome_FD_184732 | JGI IMG/M metagenome (GOLD analysis project Ga0209225, IMG submission 184732) | Sulfidic aquatic microbial communities from Washburn Spring, Yellowstone National Park, USA - WS (SPAdes) (version 3) | ecosystem: Environmental > Aquatic > Thermal springs > Hot (42-90C)... | reverse complement strand
CCTGGATAGAAACTGTGTCCCAATTCGATGTGCGTTTATGTAGGGGAGGCATCCCCATGAGGAGACCCCTCGCTGACGCTCGGGGTGACAAAAAGGAGAGCTCGGGGTGACAGCCCTTTCTGTCATTCCGAGGCACGACGTGCCGAGGAATCCCAGCACTTCTTTCGGGGTGCCGTATAGGAGAGACCCGCTGAAACGGGACGTCGCCCCTACAATGAATGATCCTGTGAACGTGATTATGACACAGTCTGATAGCGGGGGTGCCCCTATATATCTAGAGCGCTATTTTGCCAATGCCTACAAGGAACTTGCTTATGAATTCGGAAAGATGGAAGCGTTTCCTGCCGTTTTGGATTACAGGAGGAGTGATTTTCCTGGCCGATCAATTAACGAAACATTTAGTTATAAAGGCTTTACCGTTACACAGCAGAGTTGAAATCATACCGGGATTTTTTAACCTGGTTCATGTAAGAAACACAGGAGTTGCCTTTAGCCTTTTTGCTCATCTTCAGGAAGCCACATTGATATTTGGCATGGTGGCTCTTTGTGCCGTTGCGGTTCTGCACTTCATTGTCGCACGGTTGGAGTATGCCCGGCTTTGGGATATCATTCCCCTTGGTTTGATTTTAGGTGGTGCAGTCGGAAACTTTACTGATCGTATCCGAATGGGCGCCGTTATTGATTTTCTGGATTTCTACATTGGTAACGCCCATTGGCCGGCTTTTAACGTGGCAGATTCCGCCATTACATGCGGAGCCATTCTGCTAGGCATTAGAATGCTTTCCACCGCTTCCGGTAGCAGAATATCAAATTAATATAGGAGATGTGTGAAAATTGCCGATAGCTGGTAAGAAGTCCTCCTGCGCAAAACTATGTGTAATGCGATATGTGTTTATGTAGGAGCGTAAGGACGCACAACCATGCGCTCTAGAGACATCCCATGAGGAGATCTCTCGCCGACGCTCGAGGTGACAGCCCTTTTTACCTGCCATACCGAGCGAATGCGAGGCATCTCACCGGTATAATCCAATTACTCAGCTATTCTTCTACACCCTCAGGTTTTTTCCTCAGCTTGACAACAAGGTCTTCGTCTTTGAAGGTTCGAGCAGTCTTATCCCATACCTTTTGTCTTATAATTATACGATCCTGAAAGATAGCAGTGATCACACCGTCTTGATTACCTATAGGAGTCCCAACGCCTACTATGTAGCCTTTACCTGTGGGATCCTCAATGATGGCCTTTCTTTCGTTAGCCGTCCACAGAACACCCTTGAAACCACGTTCAATCTCCCCTATCTCCATTTTCTGCAGAGGAGTAAGAATAACAGGTGGAGGCGGTGCTCCTTCTGCAAGCTCAGTTGGAGAAGCCTTCTGTTGTGGAGGCTGAACAAAAGGCACAAAGGGATTTCCTATTGCCGCTACTAAGCTATACCGAAAATCCTGATTCATCAGAGTCTTTAAAGCCTGGAGGCGAAGTTCTCGCTTCTTTTCTTGACCCTCTGGTGTGCTAGACGATGTGGTTGGTGCTGATGCAGATGGTTGTATTGAATCCTGCTGAGTGGTGCCTTCTTTCGATGCTTCCGTCTGCTGAACTTGAGGGCTGGATTTCTCTTCTGCCTTTGTCTCATTGCTGGATGTTTCCTCACCGAAACAAGGACAAACGCAGAAAATCAAAAAAATTCCAATTACTAAACATGTTACCCAGCTTCTTGTAATCATTTTTCAGCCCTTAATTCTTTTAAAAGTTTTCTAGCTTCTTCCACCAACTGGTGGACATCCCTAAGACATCATCGTCTTTCGGGATGAACCTCTTTACATCTGCACCCACCAGCTTTCTTTGCTGCTAAAATTTCTTCAAGAATTTTAGGCTGCCCCTGATTTGCTAACACGTCATTTATTATATCCTGAACTTTATGCTGAAAGCAAAAACAAATCGTTTTTTCAGGATCATGGATTTCCATTCGAAATTCCCCCACCATGCGATGTTCTATCATTTGTAGATTCGTAAGCAATGTAAGGCTTAATATCAAGTATCGGAGTTCCATCAAGCATGTCAAATCGCTTTGCTTTGATGATATTGCCATCAACACTTATAACATCTAGAACAGACAGCCCAATGGGGTTTGGCCTTATAGGAGAACATATACTGAACACCCCAAGCCACTCATTTCTATGAGGAGGTTTTTGTTTTAGGTGCTGAGCAGGATCAAACGGAGGAGACTTATGAAAATGAAAAATCACAACTATGCGATCCCCCGGCTTAATATCCTCAAGCCCCTTTACGTAATCCTGGTCTATAATCAATTCTCCCTCAACATCGGAAACCGTCCAATGTCTTGGAACTTTCTCTACAGAAACTCTTGCATAACCTATCGGCTTTAAACTTATCATGTGCTCCCTTTGCTCGCTAGTTTCACTGCTTGTTATTACACGGATATTAGCCCCAACCTTCGACGATCATATTTACCCTTTGTGACTTTTTCACACCACTCGAGATTATCGAGATACCACTTAATAGTTTTCCTGAGACCTGACTCGAAAGATTCCTCAGGCCGCCATCCAAGGGCTTTTTCAATCTTCGACGTATCCAGTCCATACCTTCGATCGTGCCCGGGACGATCCGGCACGAAGGTTATAAGATCACGGTAAGATTTCAGCGAGGGAGAATTTTCCTTCAAAAAAGTGTTTTTCACCAGCGGTAGAAGATCCTCAAGGATGTCGCATATCATCGTAACCACTTCAATATTGGTTTTTTCGCTCCTTCCCCCGATATTGTAGGTTTCTCCCACCGTGCCCTTCTCCAGCACAAGACACAACGCCTTGCAGTGATCTTCAACGTAAAGCCAGTCCCTAACATGTAAACCATCCCCGTAAACAGGAAGGGGTTTTCCTTCGATAGCATTCAGAACCATGAGCGGGATGAGTTTTTCCGGATATTGGTATGGACCATAGTTGTTGGAGCAATTGGTGGTCAGGGTAGGAAGACCATAGGTTTTGTGGTATGCTCTCACAAAATGATCCGACGCCGCCTTTGATGCGGCATAGGGACTATTGGGTTCGTATGGGCTATCCTCGGTAAAAAGCCCGGTCGGTCCCAGTGAACCATAAACCTCATCGGTGGAAACATGAAGAAACCTGAACCTCTTCTTTCGATCGTCATCAAGATTCATCCAGTAAAACCGCACAGTATCGAGCAGTCTGAAAGTTCCAACCACATTCGTCTGCACAAACTCCTCAGGTCCTTCAATGGAACGATCTACATGGGATTCTGCCGCAAAATTAACAACTTTAACAACATTGTGAACATTAAGAAGATACTTCACGAGTTCCCGATTGCCTATATCTCCTTCAACAAAGACGTGCATGGGATCGTCTTTAAGATCCTCTAGAGATTCTATGTGCCCGGCATAGGTTAGTTTATCCAGGTTAACGATTTTTACATCGGGATAATGTTTCCTTACAAAATGCACAAAATTCGAACCGATAAAACCTGCGCCTCCGGTGACAAGCCAACTTTCCTTCATCTATTGCTCCTCAGTTTTTTGCATTTCACACAGCCGCTGACTTATGTTGGAAGATATATACTTTCTGAGTTTCTCGCAAATGATTCTATCAGTTGGGAAAGCCATAGGTTCTGGTAAGTGCTCAAGCGGAAAAAAGCCAGCATCTTGAGCATCCGAACCGGGTTTCAATACGCCTCCTTCCACCTGCCCCCAGAACCATATTCCAACCGTAAGATGTTCTGGATCGTGGAAGTTTGATTGGACATCAAAGACAGGCCCTATCTGAACGTGAAGGCCTGTTTCTTCAAAAAATTCACGTCTGGCGGCATCTCTAACGTCTTCACCCCATTCCACATGCCCACAGGGGATGCACCACATCCCTTCGTAAGAACCACGACGTTTCACCAGAAGGAGCCGATCTCCTTCCAGCACGATAACTGCCACTCCCACAGTAGGATTTCTGTAAAAGACTTCCCCGCAGGAGAAGCAGACATACTTTGTTCCAGCTATTCTCTTACTTTCAGTCCCTTTTCTGTTGATACGTACGCCACACCGAGGGCAGTAAAACCATTTCACCCAGTTCACTTGATATTACCTCACCGTTACACCAGTTGATTCTTACCTATTCTGGCAAAATATTCCGGTATGGCACGGACGTTCTGGTGCTGATCAATACCGGCAACAAGGACGGCATCTTGGGTATCCACTACCAGAACTCGAGACAGTCCCAAAACAACAATGGTGCGGGAAGTGGTGGAATAGACAAAGTTTTCACTGGCATCGAAGAAGAAGGCTTCTCCTTCAGCTACATTCCCATCTTTAGGAAGTTTTTCAGTACTTTTCAACTCGTAAAGGCTAAACCATGATCCTACATCACTCCACCCACAGGAAGAAGGCACAACGAACACCGGAACTTTTGCCTTTTCCATTACGGCATAGTCGAAAGATATATTTGGAGCAGACTGATAGAGAGAAACCAAAAGAGTATCGAGGTCTGAGGTTCCAAGGGCGGATCTGAACTTTTCTAGATTCTGGTAAAATTCGGGCAAAGCATGGGCGAGTTCTCCCAAGAATACCGAGGGCTTTGCCACAAAAATACCTGCATTCCAGAGATAACGTCCTGAAGCGAGGTAGCTCTCAGCAGTTGCGACATCCGGTTTTTCCCTAAAAGAATTAACTGGAAGTGGAGTCCCCATTTCCAGCGAACTTCCAGGAGGAACTTCTATGTAGCCGTAACCGGTTTCGGGTCTTGTGGGAACAATACCAAGAGTCACGATGCAGTCGGTTTTACCAGCGAGATCCATAGCAACCGCGAGATCTTTCCGGAAAAGATCGGGTAAAGCCACATAATGGTCAGAAGGAAGAACCGCCATGGCTTCATTGAAACCTCTAGACTGAGCCAAAACAGCGGCAAGACCAATGCACGGAGCCGTATTCCTTCCCACAGGTTCGGCTATGATGTTTACATCTGTGCCGTAGAAAAGTTTTCTGGTTATGTCGGTATGATGAGATCCTACCACAACAAAAATTTCCGAATCGCTCTTAGCTAAAGGTCTTATTCTAGAATAGGTCTCAACAACCATGGGTCTTTTGCCAGTAATAGGAAGAAACTGCTTTGGGTAGTGCTTGCGACTTACTGGCCAGAACCTGGTTCCGGATCCACCTGCCATAATAACAAAGCTCATAGGCATCTCTCCTTAAAGATATCTCTCCACCCTGCAGTAAAACTCAACCTGAACCTGTCTTCCCCATGGATCGGTGCATTCGTGGATGATAACGGTACCGGGAATAGTTCTAGGCGGCACCTTTACCGTAATCGGCACAAACCGACTTATTGTGCCGTTCCCCTGGCATTCCCGGCAACACAGAGACAGCCAAAACAAACCGCTACATGAAGGACACAAGAGATTAAACGGAACCGCAATAGTAAAGAAACCACCGTAATAGGCTTCAGACCTGGAAAGAATTAGCTCAGCTTGGACTACATTATCGGGAGAGCTTCTGAATATTCTTGAGCATCTCCTGTCGTGTAACCAGACCGATTCTCTTATTACCCATTGATCATTGCTTCTCCTGGCATTTCGCCTCTTTTGGTCATACCGTCTTCTCTGGTCAGGATCGCTCAAGACTTCGTAGGCTTCTCTAACTTCCAAAAAACGCTCGTGGCTACCTGTTCCTGCCACATCGGGGTGATACTTTTTAACGGCCTTTCGATAAGCCTCATGGATAGCTTCCGGTGACGCATCATAGGATACATCAAGAATTTTGTAATAGTCCTTCATGCTTTACACGCCCCTATGTCGTCAACGTTTTTCTACGACGGAAGCCCAGTAAGGATTCTGAATCTTTAAATCTTCAAGTTTCAAGGTTGCGTAAATAGCAAAATTTAAAGGGGTGTTAACCCCAACCTCATGCCCCATTCTAACTACTAAACCGTTGAGAGCATCAATTTCAAGAGGTTGTTTCCACTCCAGGTCTCTGAGCATAGAAGGTCTGAAGGCTCTGTCATAAGATTCGGCAATAATCATCGAGCGTTCAACGATATCCTCGGGCAAGTTTACATGCTTTTTATCGGCAACCTGTTTCACTTCTTCCATAACGCCCTTAATGAAATCTCTGGTTTCTTCGCAGGCGAGCACCTGCCCTATAGATGATCGGGATACAGTGCAAACACCATGAATAGCGCAGATGAGAAGGAACTTTTCCCAAAGTATCTGCTGAATACGATCAGTCAATGTCGCATCAATTTTAGCCCCGAGAAACAAGTCAAGTATTCGTTTGGCTCTATCGGTTATTTCACCGTTCAGCTCACCAAAAACTATACGCCCAGGATTGCCTCTATGAAGTATTACACCTGGAGAAGCTATTCTTGATTCAATATATGCCGTGCCGGCCATGATCTGGGAAAGATCGTAAAACTTTGCAATCTTTTCCACGTTGTCCAGACCATTCTGTAGGGTAAGAATTATCGTATCGGGACTGACCATGGGCTCCATATAACGGGCTGCATACTCTGTATCGTAAGACTTGACACAGAAAAGAATCAAATCGACATATCCTATATCCTGTGGTTCGGAAGTAGCGTGAACAAAGATGGTTGTGCTTTTATCGTTAGATACAAGCGTCAGCCCTTCTTCCTCAATTACCTGCAGGTGCTTTCCTCGAGCCAAAAAATGGATATCTACATTACCTGACATTGCAAGAAGGCCACCAAAATACCCACCTACACCGCCAACGCCAACTACTCCAACCTTCATGGTCTTACTCCCTTTTTTGAAATATCCCTCTGTTTCATACCCCCTTACCGATTAAACTTCTTACCATTGAAGCACATAATAAAAAAGTATCATCCATTTGAAAACACAAAACTTGCCAAGATTCTTTGACTAATTTAAAGTGTTCGGAGAGTTTGAGGTTATTAGTCTTTATCGAGCTTGGTTGTTTTTGGGCAAAGCAGAATGGAGTATTCAGTCCCCTTCGTTCTTCGCATGCGGAGGGAAAGAGGAGGTACAAATTTAGATAGGCGAAGAAGGAGTCAAGCATGAACAAGCATCTTCTGGTAACGATAAGCAACGAACCAAGTGCTTTTTATGGTGTTCGTTTTGTTGTATCTTTTTTCTCCGTCAAAAAGGACGTTAACATAACTCTTTTCTATGTAGGACCTTCATCCAAAGAGCAAAACAATCTCAATCGCCAGGAAGCTACCGAAGCCCAGAAGCTTGCGGCGGAACTCCTTACCACATCAGGCTTTCCGGCATCAAACATTACCACGAAAATAGCGGAAAAACGTTTCGGCGTTGTTCAGGACATTGTAAGAGAAGGACACAATGGACTTTATGATGCCGTTGTGCTCGGGCGACGAGGCTATCTGGCCTTTGAGGGCATTCTTGGAACGAGCACAAGTCGAGAAATCCTGGAAGCTCGAATAGATTTCCCCGTGTGGGTATGTAAGCGCACTGCTTCACCAAGGCGTCATATTATTGTTGCGACCGATGGGTCAGAAGCAAGTCTCAGAATAGCAGACCACGTAGGCTTTATGATTAAGGACGAAGATCACACAGTCACAGTATGTCATGTGGGTAGCCACTCAGAGGAAAGTCAAAAAATCATAGAAGAAGCAGTTGAAGCTATACTGGCAAACGGTGTGGAAAAGGAACGCATCACCACAGAAATTATTCCAGCAAAAAAGCCGGCAGAAGCTCTGCTTCAAAAGATGAAAGAATCCAATGCTGCAGTTCTGGCTATAGGTAGAAGCAAAGCTAAAGAAGGCACTCTAAAAGGCTGGCTTATGGGATCCTGTAGTTCTAAGATACTTTCCGACTTTGAATCGGGAGCTCTATGGATTAGCAAATAAAGAGAAATAATGCAGAAACCGTCGTCTTTCAGACTTTTCAGGCAAAAGAAATCAAGTTTCATATATGTTCTGGTCGGCTGGACCATATCAATTCTGGTGGTCCTCGCCGGTGTCTTTTTTTACTTTGCCTGGCAGGTGGAAAAGCGTTTTTCGGGTCAAAGGTGGAGTATTCCTTCGTATGTCTTTTCAGACAGAGTAATTCTCTTTCCGGGGCAACCGTTGAGTCTAGAAATGCTTTCTCAGATGTTAACCCGGCGTTTTTACAGAAAAAGTCCACTCCCTCCATCAAAACCAGGCGAATACTGGATTGATACATCCAAAGGAGAATGCGTCGCTTGGATTCGATCATTTAATTTTCCCGGCAAAAACATACCGGAACGACGAATCACTTTTAAGATAAAAAACAACATCCTTACGGAAATATCCTCCGATGACGGGCAACTACCTTACTGGGAACTCGAACCGGTTGAACTCACAAGACTCTTCGGCCACAACAAGGAACAGCGAATTCTTGTAAACATCCGCAGTGTCTCTCCCTTTCTCAAAGATGCCGTTGTGGCCATAGAAGATAGGCGATTTTACGAGCACCCGGGAGTGGATCTTATAGGCATTGCAAGAGCCTTATGGGCAGACATTCGAGCTCAAAAAATCCTTCAGGGTGGATCTACAATCACTCAGCAATTAGTAAAAAACTATTTCCTGGAACCGGAGCGAACTCTCAAGCGGAAAATCCTGGAAGCGATCATTTCTCTTGTCATTGAACTGCGCTACAGCAAAGATGAGATCCTAGAGATGTACCTAAACGAAGTTTACATGGGACAGCGAGGCAATGTGGAAATTAGAGGTGTTGGAGAAGCCGCAAGAATCTATTTTGGTAGAAACGTAGAAGACCTTACTCTTGCTGAAGCTGCGACTCTTGCAGGCATGATCAGAGCCCCGAACTTCTATAACCCTATCCTTCATCCAGAAAGAGCCAAGGCTCGCCGTGACGTTGTTCTGGAAGCTATGGCGGAACAGGGGAAAATCGATCAGGAAACGTTGAAGATTGCCAAAAGCCAACCCCTTGAAACCTTTAAGGGCTTCAATGTTCCTCTCAAGCAGGCTCCCTACTTTGTGGATCTGGTGTTTGAACAGCTGAAGCGACTTTACGATCCCAAAGTGCTTGAAAGTGATGGGCTGGCTATATACACAAGCTTAATTCCCGAGATTGAAGAAGAAGCGGAAAAAGCTGTGAGATCCGAGCTTCAAAAACTCGAGGCTTCTTATCCTGCTCTTCAGGAGGATTCCGTGGGGTCGAGCGACCGTTCACCTTTACAGGGCGTTATTATAGCCGTCCAACCCAAAACCGGCATGGTAAGAGCTCTGGTTGGAGGAAGAGATTATTCTACAAGCGAATTCAACCGAGCAACCAAAGCCATGAGACAACCAGGTTCTGCTATCAAGCCCTTCATTTATCTGGAAGCCATTAAAAAGGGCTGGACACCTGCAAGCTGGCTTGATGATGAACCGCTCACGGTCTCGATAGATGGCACATCGTGGTCTCCCGAAAATTACGACCGTCGTTTCCGTGGCCGAGTTACCTTAAGGGAAGCTCTTGAACAATCGCTGAACGTTCCCACAGTTCGGCTTGCAATGGATGTCGGGCTGGAAGATATCGCTTCCTTCCTGAAAAAAATAGACTTGTTGGATAATCCGGAGCCCTACCCCTCCATTGCTCTGGGTGCTCTGGAAGTGACCCCGCTTCAGCTTGCTTCCGCCTACACGGCTTTAGCTAACGACGGCGATAAGCCCTTCCTCATCACCATAAAAGAAGTTTACGATGCTCAGGGGGTGCTTCAAGAACAACACCAGATGGAATGGACTCGTATCGCATCACCTGCAGAAACCTTTCTTATTACCAACATGCTCGAAGGAGTGGTTCAGAGAGGCACTGCTAGGTCACTTGCCTCAATGGGCATAAACTTCCCCTGCGCCGGGAAAACTGGCACTACAAGCGACTACCGTGATTCCTGGTTTGTGGGCTATACCACCGATATGGTTACTCTGGCTTGGGTGGGGTTCGATGACAACCGTCCTACAGGGCTTTCTGGAGCTACGGGAGCTTTGCGAGTCTGGGCAAGGTTCATGAAAAACATTTCATATCTCCTGAATCCCCAGCCCTTCTACCCACCACCAGGAGTCGTGACTCGGAATATCTGCCGCCTATCCGGAGCTCTTGCCACCGAACAATGTCCTTCAACTTATACGGAATACTTCATTGAAGGACATGAACCTACGGAATTCTGCCCCATACACGGGCAAAGCGTCTTGCATCCCACCGAAAACACAGAACCTCATGAGCAACAGGAAGGAGAAATTCCTCAGAACCATGAATGAGGAAGAACAATTCATAGCCAGATGTATCGACATAGTTGGAGCACCTAATGTGCTCACGGAACCAGAGGACAGGCTCGCTTATGGATACGATGCCAGCAGGCTTGGAGCAATGCCGCTTTGCGTTGTAATACCAGGTTCTACAGAAGAAGTGTCTAGAATCCTTGCCGAAGCAAACCGTGAACGCATTCCTGTTTATGCTCGTGGTGCAGGAAGTGGTATGGTGGGAGGAGCCGTTCCGACTCAACCCGGCATAGTGCTTTCCACGGAAAGGATGAACCGAATTATCGAGATAGACGAAGAGAATTTCACAGCCATGGTAGAACCAGGCGTTATCACTGGAGTGCTTCAGAAAGCCGTGAATCGCTACGGACTGTTTTATCCTCCGGATCCGTCGAGCCTGGCTTTTTCGACCATCGGTGGCAATGTAGCAACGGGTGCGGGAGGTCCAAGAGCCGTCAAGTATGGCGTGACAAAAGATTATGTGCTGGGGCTGGAAGTCGTTTTGGCGTCAGGAAAGGTTATCTCAACAGGCAAAGCCACCATAAAACGATCTGTTGGTTATGATCTGACTCGGCTTATGGTAGGTTCAGAAGGAACGCTGGGCATTTTCACCAAGATCTTACTGAAGCTTATTCCCGCCCCCACCGCAACCTATCTTCTTTTTGTGCCTTTTCGGGGAGCAGAGGATGCAGCTAAGGCTGTGGTTACCATTTTGAAGCGTCGCATACTTCCATCGGCAATAGAATTCATGGATGAGGATGTACTCTCCCTTGTGGCTTCTCATTCTCCTGTTCCAATACCGTCGGAAGCCAAAAGTTTGCTACTTATAGAGCTTGACGACCCTGAAGAACTTCTGGAGAAAAACACCAATGCTGTGCGCCAGATATGTATTGACCACAGAGCCTTACTGGTGCTGGTTTCTTCCGATGATTCCGAAAGTGAGGCTTTATGGGCAGTGAGGAGAGCTATATCGCCCAGTCTTGCCAAAATCCGTCCAGCGAAGATTAACGAAGACGTAGTAGTTCCTCGATCACGACTTCCCGAACTTGTAAACACCGTTCGGGAACTTTCCAGGCAGTTTGGCATCCCCATTGTAAGTTTTGGTCACGCAGGAGATGGCAATCTACATGTAAACATTCTTTACGATCCCCAAAGCAAGGTCGAGAGAGAATCGGCGGTCAGAGCCACAGAAGCTCTTTTTCGCTCGGTTCTAGCTCTCGGTGGATCTATTTCTGGCGAACACGGTATAGGCATAGCCAAATCGCCGTTCATCAGGTGGGACATTGGGGAAGAAACTCTCGAAGCCATGTGGCGGATAAAATACGCTCTTGATCCTAATAACATCCTGAATCCCGGCAAGCTCTTCATTCCTAACAGGGCATTCCTTGGGGTGTTCGAAAAAACTAATCTGTGGTAAAAGCCAAAAAGCTCACCACAGAGAACACAGAGGAATAATTGTCATCCCGAATCTCGCGGAACGCGAGATGAGGGATCTCCTTCCTCGGGGGAATTCCTCGGCACTTCGTGCCTCGGAATGACAGTTTGAACTTCTTCTATAATACCTTCGTCCTGGCGTAGTGAAGGATCTCCTTCAACGAAGATGCTTACTTTATAACGCTCCTCCAGATCCATAATGTCAGGTCGCTTTCTGTTTAGGAGGTAGAACGCTACATCTGGAGCGACTTTTACCCGTAACTTACGAACACCGTCCTCCAGAGCAAGTTTTGCCCAAATTTTTCTTAGGAAAGACAGAGCCGCAGCTTCTGCGGTCTGAACCATGCCCGTCCCTCGACAGTAGGGACATTCTTTGTAAGACCCAAGCTGAACGCTCATGCCCAGATGCTGGCGGGACATTTCAAGCAAACCAAACCTGGAAATTTTTCCTACGGTAATCTTAGCTTTGTCCTTTCGTGTTGCCTTGCGGAGTTCCTGCTCAACCTTTGCCTTCTTAGCAGGGTGGCTCATGTCAATGAAATCAATAACGATCAATCCACCGAGATCCCGAAGCCGGAGTTGTCGTGGAATCTCCGCCGCCGCTTCCATGTTTACTCGAAAAGCCGTTTCCTCTATGTCCTTATCCACAGTAGCCCCGCCCGAATTTACGTCTATCGCCACCAGAGCCTCGGTCTGTTCAATAATGAGATATCCCCCAGACTTCAGTGGCACTCTCTTCTCAAATATGCGTTCAATCTGATCCTCAATCTTATAATGCGTAAAAAGCGGCGTAGTGTGCCGATGCAGTTCAACACAGTTTTGATGCTTTGGGCTTATAATCCTGAGAAAATCCTTAACTTCTTTGTAAACGTCCTTTTGATCCACCACTATGCGTTTTATCTCGGGAGTGAAGTAATCCCTTATAACACGTATTGCCAGGCCTCTTTCCTGATAAATGAGAGACGGCGCAGGTTGAGTTGATGCCTTTTCTCGAATATTTTCCCAGATTCTCAGAAGATATCGAAGATCCTTCAGGATATCCTTTTTTGTTTGATTTGCCGCTGCCGTTCTGATGATTATGCCGAATTCTTCCGGAAGTGGTATCTCGTGAGCGATGGTTTTAAGACGCTCCCTCTGTTCTTCGTCTGTGATTTTCCGAGAAATAGCTCTTTGATTTCGCCCCGGCATCAACACCACATATCTTCCTGCAAGGGAAATGTAGGTTGTAAGAGCGGCGCCTTTAAGGTTTCCTCCGTCCTTTGTGACCTGCACGAGAACTTCCTGTCCTGGCTGGATCAAATCCTGAATACGAGGTTCCCCCACAGGATCCTGACAAAAATAATCCGGATGGATCTCATCAAGAGGCAGGAATCCGTTACGTTCAGCTCCGTAATTTACGAAGGCAGCCTGTAGAGCTGGCTGCACCTGTTCCACAATGCCTTTGTAAATATTGCCCACGCAGGTAGCTCTGGATGTAGTCTCTATGAAAAAGCCCTCCAGGCTGGAACCTTCAACCAAAGCTATACGGAATTCCTCCGGATGAATGGCGTTAATCAGTAGAATTTGGTTGCTCATGCACCTCTTGCCTTATGGAGTTTTCTTTGAGTTGCCTGATAAAGGAAAGTCCTGATTGCCATTTCTCGATTGGGTTGAACCGAATCATCGTATGCTACATCCAGATAAGGAATACGATACTTCGCAAGAATCGGTCGCAGTATAGCGGCACAGACCGTACTGGGCATACAGGTAAAGGGAAAAACGTTCACAATACCGTCAAATCCTTCGAGAACATATTCAATGGCTCCACCGATACTCAGAGCCGCTTCCGTGCCTATCTGGAATGAAAATACACCGTAACGCTTCAGATGCCGCTCAATTGTCCACACCGAGTGATCCGGTTGAATATCAAGCTTAGCAAGAACTCTATCATAGACCTGCTTCTGTCTGAGAAGCTGATAACCTACTTCAAGTCCCTGAGCCAGAAGCTTTTTGGCGAGAGGGAGGAGATTCCGCCTATGGCCTAGATACCAGGCAAGTTGCATTTCACGGCCAAGCTTCCTGAGCCCTTCGTAGCTCACAAAATTGAACCATTCGGCAAGAGAAGAGTTAACCACTTCTCCACCAAATCGCTCGATTTCTCTGATAAGGTTCTGATTAGCCCCAGGATGCGTTCGCAAATAAATCTCGCCCACAATACCTATTTTGGGTTTGCGAGGAATCCTTGGATCTATGAGCAACTTAGCTTTTGTCGCAGTTTCATCGACAATCTCATACATTTCGTTAAATGGAAGTTCCATGCCTTTTTGAGACAGAAGAATCTCAAGTTTTCTTACCGCTTCTTCGATCAGCCTATCGGTCGCTCCTGGAATACGCTCGTAGGGTCTAACTCTCCAGGTGATACGATCCAGCACATCAACCACAATCATACCCACGTAGGAGAGCTTTTTAAAAATCGAGGCTTCTTCGGGTGGAAGAATACCGTCGGTTGAATAGGCATCTGCCGTTGAAAGATAGGCTATTTTTACGTCGGCAAACTGAGGAAAACGATCCAGCACAAGTCGCTGGAATTTGTTATACATGCCGAAACGGCAGGGACCGTCAGCCTCCGGCAGGAAATAAACATAATCTTCGGGGTGAAAATCCTTCCCCAGCCGCTCCTTTTCTCGGTTCAGATGATAAAGCACATCACCAAGTGTTACCTGACACGGGTAGCATTCCTTCCCTGAAGTAAAGGCTTTGCCGAGATCAAGCCCTTTGCAGGTTTCCATAACTTCTGCATCAACGCCGAAGGCTCTAAAGCACGCTGCAAAAAGGCGAGCTCCTATAGGCGCCATGTCTGGAATGAGAAGTTTTTTGCCTTTGAGATTAAACTTCCCTACTTGATCGGTTATGCGCCTAAAGGTTGGATGTTCCAGCACATTAGTCACCTTACCATCCCCCTTCGATGTCAGTTGCTAAGGTGTTCAAATCCAAGCTCCTCGTGGGGAGTCTCTGGAATCTGCATATCTTTTTCAATGTTTTTCACTACGTTCTGGTAAGCTTCCACTCTCGTCAAAATACCGGCAACGGCGGTATGTTCGTCATACTCCAGAATGAGTGCCGGTTTATTCTGGAGCACGTGCCGATAGAAATGCTCAATGAAGGAATCAGGCCCGCAACTGAAGTTAGTTATATGAAGTCCGTATAAGTGAGGCGTTCTGGCAATTCTTTTGGCAGCTCGAACAATTCTAGAACCGAAGCCCCAATACATACGAGGGAAATCGCTTATATCTTCAGCCGCAAGATCTATAAAGTCAAAGGTTATGGCTCTAATGCCTCGTTTTGCAAGATGCTGACCGATTTGCAGGTTAAGGCGAGTATCGTAAAGATTGTAAGGCCTTCCAGAGATAATCCATAGCGGGGTGCCGCTTTCGATAGATTCCTTAACGATGGTTTCGCCTCTGGTTTTCAATTCTTCCCTGAAACGCCAGTATCTATCCCATGATGCCATCACTGCTTTAATAACTTGATCATCGGAAATACCAAGAGATGGCGGCAAAGCTCGGGAAACAGCGTGAGCGATTCGTTCGGGGCCGTCCTTAAGGTAAACTGTCGGATCAATGATACGAGACCTATCCAGTTGAACGGCTTGAGCAGCTACATAGCGGCCGCTTTGCACAAGGGGGCAGAAGAAACTTACCTCCTTTTCTGCCAGCGCTGGCATTGTTATAACCGTGGGAAGGAAGAACAGTTCAGCTCTATCGGCAATCCATCTGACATGCCCGAGGAAGACTTTAATGGGAAAACAGGTTTCCGCAGTAACAGTTTCGATGCCGGCTCTTGCTATGGCGTGATCAGTTTTTGGACTGAGAAGCACCGGAAAACCAAGCCGACGGAGGATTGGAACCCACAAAGCTGCCCATTCCCAAAAATGAATTCCAAGAGGAACGCCTATCAGCGGCAGGTCTGATCGTCCTGGAGATGTAGTCCCTGGTTCAACATCCCATTCTTTCAAAAGCTCCCAGAACATACGATTCCGTTCGCTAATGTAATCGGTCTCGGTGGGTCCGTCGTAGCGAGTCACCTCATATCGTCCACAATCTCCTCCCCAGATGCTTTTACGGCCACCGAAATTGTATATTTTCAACTTACACTCGTTGTGGCATTTGGGATCAGCATGGCATATAGTTTCTTTGTATTCCACTTTACTGTCAACAAGGTCAAAAATTGACCTGGTTCTTTGCTGAATTTTGCTCTTAAGATCAGGATCTTGATCTTTTCCCGCCTGCTCCCATTTTTCCTTTACCAGCAGTGCCGCTCCAAAAGCTCCCATGACTTCTCGGTGCTTGGGGACTATGAGCGGTTTTTTCAAAACTCTTTCAAAAGCCGCCACAATGCCTTTATTGAGAGAAGGGCCTCCGAGGAACATAATTCGATTCCCTATGGCTCGCTTTCCAACAACTCGGTTGAGGTAGTTATGCACTATGGCGTAGCATAGCCCCGCAATGAGATCCTCACGGCGAGCGCCCTTTTGAGCGTAGCTCATAAGGTCTGATTCCATGAAAACCGTGCACCGTTCAGCAAGATTGATGGGAGATTTGGAAGAAAGAGCCACTTCCTGAAATTCGCCTACAATGTTGATCTTCATCTTGTTGGCAAGCTCATGGAGAAAACTTCCCGTTCCGGCTGCACAGACCTTGTTCATGTCGAAATCTACGGGATGAGTTCTGTGAAGGAGGATGTATTTAGAATCCTGACCACCAATTTCAAAAACCGTGTCCACTTCAGGGTCAATCTCCACGGCACCTCGAGCATGAGCGGTAATTTCGTCAATAATCAGGTCGGCATCAAGGAAATCTCCCACGACATTTCGCCCAGAACCTGTGGTTGCAACGGCGATAATGTCACATCTGCCGTTGAAAGCTTCAAAGAGTCCTTTTAAGAGCTGTTGAGTGACTTCAATAGGACGGCCTCTGGTAGGCACATAATTTTTGTGCAGTATTTTTTTCTTTTCGTCCATGAAGACATACTTGGTGGTAGTAGAGCCTATGTCGATTCCGAGAAAGCCACGGTAACGTTTGTTTTTAGAACTTTTCAGAGAAGGCAGAGCGTTGTCCTTAGGGAAGTTTGTCCATTCAAGTTTTAGGGGTTCGGCTCGGCTAAAATCGACCGATTTTTCAGATTGATCTCTCAAAGCATCAAGGTTAATAGGATGCCTTATTGCTCTGTCCTTTGCTATAAGCGCAACTCCCAGGGCTCCAACCGAGGTATGAAGCGGTGGCACCGTAAGGGATGGGAAATAGGATCGGAAGGCTCGCACCTGAAGTTCATTCGATGCCATCCCACCGATAAAAACTATAGGCTTCTGAATTTCCCGGTTTCCGACAATAGTGCTCATGTAATTTGCAGCATTACCGTAGTGAAGGCCGGCGATTATGTTAGGAAGCGGCTCACCTTTGTTCTGTAGATGGATCATGTCCGACTTGGTAAAAACGGTGCAACGGCATGCTACTGGAGCGGGAGACGAACTGGTAAGACCAAGAGCTATAAAATCTTCGAGAGTTTTCTGGAGATGCTCCTGGGACGGCTCCCAGTCTGCCCCGTACATGACCTGAGCCAACCGTTCAGCCTGCTGATCTATGAACGAACCGGTGCCGGAAGCGCAGGGACCGTTTATGTTAAATCCTTCCAAAAACCAGGTTCCATCGGGAGCATAGCCAATCTGAAAGAGCATAGCATCTTGCCCGCCGATGCTTATAATAGTCCTCACACCGGGTGCCACCTTAATGGTTCCAACCACCTGAGCAATTGTTTCTACCTCAAAAAAGGCGTCCAGTTCTTTTGCAATCCGTTCTCCATGAGACCCGGTTATAGCTATGGCCTGGATATTTTCTGGCTTATAACGTGATATGACATCTTCCAGAATTTTAAGGGTCTCTTCACGGACAAGTCCAAAATGCCTCCTGTAAGGAAGTTCTTCGACTATAAACTCATCAATAGGGGCTGAACTAAGCCCATCGCCTTTTATTACTACGGCGTTTATACTGACTGAACCAATATCTAACCCCAAGATGTACATTGGAAAACCTCGTCGCATGTAGTTTAGGAATGCCCACAGTTTTCATGAAACCAAAGGGGATATTAGACCAACAGATCAGCCTAATCAAGCAAATCGTTAATAAGAATTCCCGGAAATGAATCTGCGATTTGTTATTTATGATAGGGAATCCCATTAATAATGCTGATTGCTCTGTAAGTTTGCTCGGCAATAACGGCTCTTACTAGATCGTGGGGAAAGGTCATTGGAGAAAGTGATATAATCTCGTTAGAAAGGTTCAGCACAACGGGAGAAAGTCCCAGAGCTCCCCCAACGATCATCCACAAAGACTTTACGCCTTTGTCCATCCATTGCCGAAAGAGATTTGCGTATTCTTCCGATGACATCATTTTTCCTGTGCGATCCCAGGAAATGATATATCCTTCCCGTTCCACGATCCTGAGAATCCTTTCAGCTTCTTTGTCCATTATCTCAGCGGGATTTCTGTGTTTCGTTTCTTTTTCTTCTTTAACTATATGGACGGATACTGGGAAAAAGCTCCTGATCTTCTTCAAATAACGCTTAACGGTCTGATCTATGTCGGGAAAGGCTGTTTTACCGACGAATACAAAGTGAAGCTCCATTGCTTGTAGCTTCCCAATCAGAGCCTGTCAACTCGACACCATCCTATCATTTCTTCCAGCTCATCCGTTATGGCTTCTTTCATTTCTTCCAGAGAGAATCTTGAGCCGCATTCCTTGCAGCGCCAGAACACCGCTCTTCAAGTTCTAACCAGAACAACCAAACCGCCACAATGTTTGCAAATCATTGCTCCCCTTTCCCAGGTATTGTGCAACTACACGATAAACACTGTTGTGGATTTTGTCACACTTTTTCTAACAAAATTTCTACTTTTTGTCACGAATTTATTAATGTCCAAAAATCCCCGCATTGTCTTGTCGAGCGTAGGCGAGACATGTCTTGAGGAGACATCTCGTTATCGCTCGGGGGGCCGTGGAACGCGAGACTCGGGCTAACAGTCCGTTTTACCTGCCATGTCGAGCGAATGCGAGACATCCCCATAAAAAGGCCACTCACTACCGAATCTATTAAGGTGACCACCTCCTGTAACACGCTCCAAGATTGATTGATATAGAGCTTTTTGTTATTTATAAGCCTGAAAAGAGCACAAAACTGTAAGTTAAGAGAGGGAAAATGGTATGCCGGCAAATTTACCACCTCACTATTTCGAAGCAGAAAAAAGATACCGTGAAGCGAAAACTCCTGAGGAAAAGATCCAGGCTCTTGAAGAAATGCTTACCATTATGCCCAAACACAAGGGCACAGATAAGCTCCGAGCGGCTCTCACGAGTAAAATCGCCAAATTTAAAGCTCAGGCTCAGCAAAAGAAAGGTGGTGGTCGGCGAGACTCAGACTATTTAATCGAAAAAGAGGGAGTCCTTCAGGTAGCAATTGTTGGAGCACCCAATACGGGTAAATCTTCTATCGTGGCGGCTCTTACCAATGCCACACCTGAAATAGCCGACTTTCCTCATTCCACATGGAAACCAACTCCTGGAATGGCCACTTTCGAAAACGTTCAGTTTCAACTCATAGACACGCCTCCTATTACCACTGATTATATTGACCCCGGGATGGCTGACTTGATGCGCCGAGCAGATATTATCGTCATTGTTGTGGATGTTCAGAGCGATCCGTTCCATCAATACGAAGAAACCATGGAGGTGCTCCGCAGTGTGAGAATCTATCCCAATGAGGCGTCCGTTCCCAAAGATATCACCAAAAAGCCCTTCATAAAAAAGATGCTTGTTCTCGTGAACAAAGTGGACACTCCAAAGGAAGAAGAAGATTACGAAGTTTTTGTGGAGCTTCTTAATCTCGCTCTTCCCTGCTTGCCTTTCTCCACCTTAACTGACCGGTTCTCAGAAAATTTTCTGAAAAAAATTTACGAACTGGGGGACATTATTCGAGTCTATACTAAACCCCCTGGCAAAGAACCCAAGCTTGACTCTCCCTTCGTTCTCCCCAGAGGAAGCACTCTGGAAGATCTTGCAGGCGAAATACACAAGGACTTTCTTGAAAAGCTTAAGTATGCCAGAGTATGGGGAACAACGGTCTTTGGAGGACAGATGGTTCAAAGAAATTATGTGCTTCAGGACGGCGACATTGTTGAACTTCACACCTGATTTTTGCCCTGTTTCTCCAATAATCTATTCACGACTTCCAAAAGTTTTTTCCCTGGAAAAGGTTTATAGATCAACTCCTTTACACCTAACTCTTTCAGAAACTCCGACGAAAAGGTAATCCCATAGCCAGTACAGAGTATGATGGGCACGTCAGGGCGTATAGAAGAGATTGTTTTTGCCAGAGCATCTCCCTGGATATGAGGCATTGTAATATCAGAGACGACTATATCCACATCATCAGCATGTTCCTGGAAATATTTTAGAGCATCCCTTGGATCGTTAAAGGCGCATACTCGGTATCCAGCCGAAGTCAAGGTCACAGTTGCAAGGTCTGTTATGTGCCGTTCGTCATCTACAAAGAGGATGCACCTTCCACCACCGTTTTTTACTTCTAGTCTCTGCTCCTCGCTCACACCATTAGATACACGTTCTTCCTCACAGGCAACGGGAATATACACAACCATCGTTGTGCCCTTTCCTGGTTCACTCATAACTTCCATGTCCCCACCGCAACTCATCACTATGTTTCTGACAACTGAAAGGCCAAGTCCTGTGCCTTTGGTCGGTTCTTTGGTGGTAAAATAGGGATCAAAAATCTTTGGAAGGACATCGGGAGGGATACCACATCCGGTATCGCTAACCGTTAAACGAAGATAATTACCGGAAGGAAGAGTGGAAAAGAAACAGGTCTTTGGCTTATCTATGACTATTTTTTCCAGCTCAATGGACAACACGCCTGTACCGACTGATTCCATAGCATGAACGCTGTTTGTGCAAAGATTTATAAGCACCTGCTGTATCTGGGAAGGATTGGCCACTATGAGAACTCTTTCGCTAGGGATCTTATACCTGATTTCTATGCTGGATGGAACACTGGCTCGAAGGAACTTCACCGTCTCTTTAATAAGCAAGCCAGGATCAAAGCTAATAACATCCGACGGTTGAGGACGTCCAATAGCAAAGATCTGCTGTATCAAATCCTTAGCCCTTAAACAGGCATTGCTCACTTGAGAAAGATATTCCTGAACCGGTGCTTCTTCTGGAGATGAAAGGCGAGCAAGTTCAGCATAGCCCATAATTATGGTAAGGATGTTGTTGAAGTCATGAGCGATACCGCTTGCAAGAGTTCCTATGGCTTCAAACTTCTGGAGACGATACATTCTCTCCATAGCTTCTTCTTTCTCTCTCGCCATCTCTTTGCGCCATGAAATATCTCTAACAATAGCCACAACACGGTTGGCAGGCACATCGACATCGAAGGTATGAGCTAGGGAGACTTCAACCGGAACAGTTGAGCCATCCTTCCTGATGGCGGTCATTTCACAAACAGATGAGCCCGGTTGTTCGTGTTTTAACACATATCTTCTTAAGATCTCTCTGTCACTTTCAGAAAATAGGTCGCATACCGTGAGTTTGCGAAGTTCTTCTTCAGAGTAGCCGAAAAGCTGTTCTGCAGCACGGTTTGAGTAATCAATGCCTCCATCGGGTTTTATAATGATAACGCCATCGCTGGCAACACTCATAACCGCTCTGAACTTGACTTCGCTTTCTTCTCGCTCTCTAGCTGCTTGCTCACGCCTTTCTATTTCTCGCTCCAGATCTTCATTGACGGCTTTAAGCGTTTTTTCACGCTTTTTAATTTCTTCTGCCATGTTTAGCATTTCTCTAAGTATCAGAGAAAACTCACGATAGCTGAACCTATTGGGCACGGTTATATCGTAGTTTCCAGCAGCTATATTTTTCATGCATTCAGCAAACCGAAGCATTGGCCTGGATATTGTATTCCGAACAACCAGGGCAATAACTACAAACAAAGATATGCCGATAAATGCTATTATCGCTAGATGAACCAAAAATACCTGGAAAATGTCCTTTTTGGCTAATTCAGTCGTAAACGCTACAGATACCTTCCCTACCAGAACTCCGTCATGAGTTATTTCTGAATGTCTTGAGATGGATGGAGAAAGCGATTCTTTTTTGAGGGAACAAATGGTTTGCCCATTAGCATCAGTAACGGTCAGGCTGACCAGCCAGGGGGTAGCATCATTGAATACCTCACAAAGTTCCTGAACTCCCTTGTATTCCATCATCCATAAAGGCATGGCAATAGCCTTAACAAGATGTTTTGTATGTTCGTCAGCAAGTCCTTCATATTCAGTATGGATTCGCTTTACATAGAGGAAATAACCAACAGACGTCGAAATTAAAGAAACAACAAAAATTAACACCGCACAGATTTCAACAAGCCTCCGAGCTATAGTTTTTCCCTTCATCGGTTCTCCTTCTATCAATCTATCCATGGAACAATCGCCCGAATAGCTTCATTTATGCTTTCCATAACATGAGATGGCACGCCTTTGCTACACATTATGTAACGCCTATTGCCTTCAGGAATTCCTTCTATAGATATTATGGCAAGCGATTCCTTAAGATCGGGATAGCGTGAAATAAGATATCCCAATTCTTCAGGAGAAAGAATCGTAAAATCTGCTCTTCCTTCAGCCACCATTTTTAAGACATTGAGCACGCTGGTTGAGAGGCACTCTGTGGTTTGTGCTGATGCAAAAAGAGCATCCAGAAAGGGTCCGTAAGAAAAACCGCAAATAAGCCCGGGGCGGCGGGAAGCTTTAAGAAAGGTTATCATCTCATCAAGACTTATTCTAGTTCGACCATTATCCTCAGATTTTCTTGCAACGAATGTTAAAGGAGCATCTTGGTATATCGCAGCAGAAAAAAGATAAAGTTTTTCTCGTTCTGGAGTTTTAAACCAGCCAGGGGAACAAGCAGGCTGTGGTTTCGTAAGCTCATGGAGAATTCTCTTCGGTGGAATCTCCTTGAACTCCACTTCTATCCCGGCTTTTTCGAATACTTTCCTTGTAAAAATCATTATGAATCCTTGAGGTTTATCGTCGGTTCTCACGTAATAAGGCGGGCGATGGAAGTAATAAATGGTAAGCTTCGGCTTCTCATCGGAAGCAAAGCCGTAACTTAATAGAACCGTTATAAATACGGCAATAGTGAACAGTTTTTTCATGTATGTAGCTCCCTAAAAAGAAGACTTTTTGTAGCTTCTATAACTTCATCCACCGTGATTTCTTTTATACACCGAGCATCTATGGGACAGGCAGCAGTGTAGCCGAAGCTTGTGCAGGGACTGCAGGGAAGGTTTTTATTAATGATCACACTTATGCCATCCCTTGGTGCCCACTTTGATGCTATACCAGGACCAAAGAGAGCCACCACAGGAGTGCCCACGGCCACGGCAAGATGCATGATGCCGGAATCTGAAGAAATCAAAAGATCACAGGAAGCAAGAATTCTTGCGGTTTCCTCAAGAGAGGTCTTCCCGGCAAGGTTTTTAACTCCATCAAGTCCTGATGAAATAATCTTGGAAGATTCCATATCTTCACGACCGCCAACGACCACCACTTCAACGTTTATAGACCGAAGCCAGTCGGCCACTTTTCGAAAATTCACGGGAGACCACTGACGCTCCTTAATACTTGCCCCCGGAAAGATAGCCACTCGTTTAGTTCCAATCTGTTTAGGGTAGGCGTCTACCCCGCTGCTTGCTACGCTGTAGCCAGACTCGGGATAAAATCCCGCATAAGGATGTGGAGTAACCGCTTCAATGCCCAGCGGTTTAAGAAGGTTGAAGAAATTATCGCCCTCAAAGCCGAGATTGTCATAGGAGACGGGATGAGTGAAAAACTGGGATCGCTCGTTGGTAGCAAAGCCGATACGAATTCCTCTCCTGCCGACTATAAAAGCCGTAAAAGCAGAAAGAATGTGCCATTGCTCGGTATCTATCACCAGGTCAAAAGACCTGGTTAGAAGGGATAAAAAATCCCGAGGTCTATCGTAGCAAAACAATTCGTCGATAATGCCTCCGCAAAGCGGGCGGAAAACTGAGACATTCCTTTTTTCCGCAAGGACAGCAACACGAGCATCAGGAAATCCAGATCGGAGTTTCTTCAACACTGGAACCAAAATTACAGCATCGCCAATACCTCCTGGGCGTATAACAAGGATGCTCCTGGGATTGTCAATCTCAGCAGTATCCAAAACGAAAAGATTTCTAACCAACTTTACTGGCCATGATGAAATGAAACGCCTGAAGATATAATCGGCTCGCTTCAAAAGTAAGACATGACCATAAGAAAGCGTCCTGGCTGTTCTCTTACCGGGGACAGGTGACCGAGTTTCCGTCATTACTTTACCCTGTTTTATCAATCCATTCACCACAAGCCGACTGAGGGTGCTCGAAAATTGCTATAGAAGGTGGCGACCGGCCGGTTACCCCCTATTTAAACACGCATAGCATTGCAACACAGTCTGCGCAGGCGGGACACCCTACCAGCCATCGACAATTTTTAAACATCTTCCAAGCCGACTTGTTCTTTCCAGCTTCGCATATTATTATATCGGTCTGTGAAACGGTAACAAGGAAGGAATTTTGGAAAGCATTATATCTGGTGGAAACAGGAAGAAGGCACCTCGGAATGACAGGCTTGTCACCATGGGCGTTAGAAACTGTGTCGCAATTCGATGTGCGTTTATGTAGGGAAGGCATCCCCTGTAGGGGCAACCCCCTGTGGTTGCCCACATCAGGGCAGGCACAGGGGCCTGCCCCTACATCTGTCATTCCGAGGCACGACGTGCCGAGGAATCCCAGCACCTCTTTCGGGGTGCCGTATAGGAGAGACCCACTGAAACGGGACGTCGCCTCTACAATGAATGATCCTGTCAATGTAATTATGACACAGTCTGGTCAGCCAGGGGTCTCCTCAAGGGATGCCTCACTACGTTCGGCATGACACACACCGTGTCACCCCGAGGGCTTTGCCCGGGGAGCCTCCTCATGGGAGGCTTTGCATTCGCTCGGTATGACAGGCGAAAAAGAAAGTCAGAGGAGCATTACAGGAAAATACGAAAAATGGACAAAATTATAATGCGAATTCCTTATTATCTCTGGCTTCCGGCTGCAGGAATACTTGTTGTTACAGGCTTTGCTTTTTACATGATAAAAAAAGCCAGAGGGGCGTCGCCAGAGCATCACAACGCCGAAGCCTTTGATATAGACATTCCTTCCATGGGAATACTTCGAGGAGACTCATTCATACACCGGTGGGATCCGAGAATAAAGCTTGCTTCCGGTGTTCTCTTCAGCTTTTTTTCGGTCAGCCTCACATCCTTTTCGTTTCTTCTGGCATCCATGATGTGGGCATTTTTATTTTGCTTTCTGGCAAGACTTCCGAGCATCTCTATAAAAAGACGTCTCAAACCGATTGTTGCCTTTACCATAGCTCTTGTGGTGTTTCTTCCCCTTACTGCCCCAATCAAGCCTGACTCAAGACTTATTGTTTTCGAACCATTCACAAGCTTAGCCCTAAACTATGACGCTCTTCTCGGAGCCATAGCCATAGGCATAAAAGCCACCACAGTTGTTCTCATAACAACTTTAATCCTCGAAACATCCCCTTACACTGCGACGATCATGGCTCTTAGCAAAATCGGCGTTCCGGGAAGTCTCGCTCAAATGCTACTTCTCACCTACCGGTATATTTTTGTGTTAATAAGCGAAGCTGAGAGAATGCACAGAGCCATGAAGCTACGAGGTTTTGAAGCTAAAACCGGGATGGAAACTTTGAGGATTGTCGGATCCTTTATTGGGACTTTGTTTGTGAGAAGTTTTGAGCGTATCCAGAGGATAACCGAAGCTATGGAGATGAGAGGCTACAGGGGGCACTTCCCGGGTTTTTATCCTTTCAAAGCCGGAACAAAGGACTGGATATTAGGCCTACTGTGGTTTGCAATCTCTGCAGGACTTTACACAACTGAACACTTCCACGTTATCCGGCTAATAAAAGGATTGCTGTAGATATGCACGAAGTTGCTCAACCCAGGCCATACATCAGAGCAGGAGATGAACCTTTTCTGGAATTTGATCAGGTTGACTATGTCTATCCCGACGGGAAAAGGGCTCTTCAGGGTATTTCTTTCAAGCTCTACAGAGGAGATAGGCTTGCCGTTGTGGGAAAAAACGGCGCTGGCAAAACCACTCTTGCCAAGCTCATAGCCGGTATCTATCGTCCAACATCAGGTAAGATCACATCTATCAACGACCAAAACGTTGGAATGCTCTTTCAGGACTGTGATGACCAGCTCTTTTGCCCAACCATCTTTGAAGACATTGCCTTTGGGCTGCTCCTTAAGGGCTTCTCGCCGGAAACCACGGAAAGACAGGTGTTAGAATGGGCAAGGCGGTTAGACATTGAAAGATTTATCCACAGAGAACCACATCATCTCAGCTACGGAGAAAGGAAAAGAGCGGCTCTTGCAGCCGTTTTGGCTATGGATCCTGATATTCTTATACTCGATGAACCGACGGTTGGTCTTGATCGAGAAAGTGAAGGCATCATTCTCGACGTGCTTTCTAGCTTTCAAGGCACCATTGTTTGTGTAAGCCATGATCTTTTCTTTCTTTATGAACTATGCCAGCGGGCTCTTGTCCTTAAAAACGGAATGGTTCACCACGATTACACAATGGAAGAACTTGTGGCTAACAAAGAAACCCTTCGGGATCATGGTCTCGATTTTACCTTCAGGTTCCAGTGTTGTGCTGCTTCACGGGAAGATCCTTTACCTGAAAGAGCTTCCCTGCACAGTGCTAACACCGGAAATGCCTTTATTGAGTTACAGGGGTATTCCTACCGTTATCCCAGCGGAGTATGGGGAATAAAGAAAATTGATCTGAAAATCGGGCGGGGTGAGCGAGTCGCTCTCATAGGTGAAAATGGAGCAGGAAAATCTACTCTTGCCCTATGTCTTAGCGGGATCTTTAAAGGCTCAGGCGTTTATAGGCTAGATGGGGAGGCAATATCTGAAAAGAGACGCAAGAAATTATGGCAAAGAGTGGGCATAGTGTTTCAGGATTCACGCGATCAGTTTTTTTCTTCGTCCTGCTTTGAAGAAGTTGCCTTTGGCTTAAAAAGGCTAGGAATTCCGAAAAAAGATATAGAAAAACGAGTTAAGGAAGCTTTAGCGGCGGTTAAGCTGGATGGATACGAAGAAAGAGTGCCTCATCATCTAAGCGGTGGAGAACAAAAGCGTCTTGCTCTTGCAACAATTCTTGTCATGAAGCCCGATCTTATTATTCTGGACGAACCCACGAACAATCTGGATCCTCAGGGGGAAGAATCCCTTATAGAAATTCTGAACAGTATCAATTCAACTCTTATAGTCATCAGTCATGACGTATGTTTTTTGTCGTTTATCTGCGATAGAGCGGTCATTCTTCACAAAGGCGAAGTTGTGGGCGATATGAGCTATGAAGAATTTTTGCGGAGCGAGCAGGAATCGGTAAGACATCACCATGAGCACGGTTACCGCCAGAGATGCTGTCACAGGATTAGAGAGCTTTTTTACGGATGAAGGCAGAAGATGGCAACTTTCGAGATTGTCTTAACTTGACGGACTTTAGGGTTATATGATAAGGAATCCGCTCAAGACAGGCATGCCGGCGTAGCTCAGCGGTAGAGCAGCTGATTCGTAATCAGCAGGCCACCGGTTCGAATCCGGTCGCCGGCTCCAGTTGATCATAAATTCTCCTCTTTGCGGCTTGTCGTTTCAGGTCGAGTTTTTAAGGGCTGATAATTCCCTTCTTGGCAAAATAATCGAACATTTCTAGGCACTAACTTGAGTGTCCAATTCCTGGAATTAGGGTCGGATTCCGTACATACGGAAAATATTCTGTATCTTCAGCAACTTATGCCTTGAAATTCTTACCATTAGGGTCGGATATTGGACAACAGGCCATTTCCCGTCTTTTTCATCTAAGCTGTAAGATAATGAAAAAACTAGATTTATTCCGATACCTAAATTGGCAAGAAAATTGCCGTAGTTAGTCAAGCGAGGTGTTCCCGGGAAGTTTAGGGCAATCTCGGGAATGAAACATTAGAAGTGTGGATGGTTTTTGAACGTTAAAGGGAGGTTAAAGGATGCCGAGAGAACCGCAAGAGATTGAAATCAAAAGCAGAGCCGATACGCTCAAGCAGAGACCCTGGCCAGTAACGCCTCCTCCATCAAGGGAAGAGGTTGCCAAGGTTTATGCAAAGCGTAAGGCGGAAGATTTCGGTGCATGGTGTGAGGAAAATCTCTGGTTCCAGAAAGCTTTCGAAAAGCCTGAAGCTCTTCAGGGTGTGAGAGTGCTAGACGTTGGGTTGTGGCGTCTTGGTCACAAATTCTGCACATCACTTCTAGCAGAGCTGGGTGCGGAGGTTATTGTGGTAGAGCCTCCAGAGGGAGACCCCATGAGAAAACTCACTCCCTTTGGACGGGAAGAGTACATGTTAAAGGACAAGGAGACTGGTGAACCCTGCGGACTTGAATTTATTCACGAAATGAGAAACAAATACTCCATCACCCTCAATCTCGATACTCCAGAGGGTCAAAAGCTTTACAAAGGACTGGCAAACAGGGCAGACATTATCGTAGAGGAATATCCACCCGGCTACATGGATGAGCGTGGCATCGGCTATCGTCAGCTAAGCAAAATCAACCCGCGTCTTATTTACTGCTGGATAGGCGAACTTGGTCAGTGGGGACCTGAAAAAGACAGACTTTCCAAACATGGTCAATGGATGCTCGATCCGTTTGGCCAGGTAGCCTGTTCTTTTGTCCATAATACAGGCTATCCCGATGACTTCCTACCCAGAGGTTCTGGTGGCGACCCAACCCGTTCTGGAGTATGGCTTGCCGACTACGTAGCAGGCGAGCAGGCTGCGGTAAACATTCTCGCAGCACTGTATTATCGAGAGGAAAAGAGCGGTAGGGGTCAGTTTATCGAAGTAACCGCTGCAGAAGCCTTAATGGACATACTCGACTTTGACATTTCCTGGTATGGTTTCAACGAGAGCATCAAGGCTCGAACGGGTTCCTGGGACCCCAACCTCAACCAGTACGCCTGGAACCCCTGCAAAGACGGTTACATGATGATCGGTGGGCAAACAGACCGACTGTGGTATCGTATTGGAATGTGCATCGAAAGAGACCTACCCCAGTTTGGTCGTCTAATCCACGAAGATCCCTTCCTTAAAGAAGTGGCTGCCCGTAACGCTCTCCAGGCTCTGGTAAAAACTTACACTCTTACCGCTATGTGGCTTAGAGATATCAACCGAGTAGAAGCAGAAGAGAAACTCCTTGAGTATGAAATTGCCGCCGGCCCGCTTCTCTACATAGATGAAGTATGCGAATTTCCGCATTTCAAGTATCGTCCATGGGTTTATACAATTGAGGACGAACATTATGGCCTGCTCCTTTATTCTGCACCTCCTCAAGCATTTCAGATGAGAACTCCTGCTAGAGTAAAGTGGCTTGGGCGTCCACTTGGACATGACAATGCTGAAATTTACCAGAAATATTTGGGTATTGGTCAACGCATGCAGGAAGTTTTGAAAGAAAAGGGGGTGTTATAATGGCGGATCCAAGAGAAGTCAGACTGGAGGACCTTCCTGGTCCCAAAAGCCGTGAAGAACTTGAGGATATGAAGGTTCCCTACGAAGAATATTGCAGAAAGATATTTGACGTAGGGAACGAATTCATAAAACCCGGTGCCCTTGAAGGCATCAGATGGCTAAGCTGTACAATGTATATATTCACACCTCATTCGGTAGCAAACCTCGGGGAGCTTGGGGCAGAAATTATTAAGATTGAGTTCCCAAGAGTTGCCGACCCCATGAGGCATACTTCTCCTTTCAATGAATGCTATTTCTATCCGCTCCATGACACCCGTCCCAAATCAGGAACGGGTATTGGAGTGCTCAACGCAAACGTCAATGAATATTACATTTCTCTTGATTACCACCGTAAGGAAGCCCAAGAGGTTTTATATAAATTAGTGAAAATGAGCGACGGCCTTACGGAATGTTATCGTCCTGGAACATTTGATAGATGGAAACAGAGCTATCGTTATCTCCAGGAGATAAACCCAAGATTTATCTACGTATGGGGTGGTGGATTTGGGTATGGACCTAAAGCCTTCGGAGGTTCCTACGATATTCTTGGTCAGTCCCATGCAGGACTTGCGAGCATCACAGGATTTCATGAAGACTTTGGAGGTCACCCTGTAAAGCACTCTAACTGGTGTATTGACTGGTATTCAGGAACTCAAATTACCGTTGCTATCCTTGCAGCTCTCTACTGGAGAAGGAAAACAGGACTTGGTACGATGATTGAATTTTCCCAGGTTCAGGCAGCAACTAGATGCCTTGGCTATGGTGTGCCGCTCTATGGCCGATTTGGAGTTGTCCGCCAGCGCTGGGGCAACTGGGATACTCAGTTGTGCGTCCACGGAATCATAATCTGTGGTAAATCTGATTACCCGGATGAAAAGAACCCACAGCTCAGAAACGAAGCTCGCTATGTCATGGTAAGCGCCTTCAACGATCCTGATTTCAAAGAACTCTGCACGGTAATCAAGAGAATGGATCTCTATGAAAAATACAAAACTCATAAAGAAAGAGTCAGAGCCGAAGCTCAGGTAGAAATCTATCGTGAAATTGAAAAGTGGGCAGCTGATAAATCACGCTCTGAAGTTGTGCGGATACTCACCGAAGCAGGAATTCTTGCCATGCCTGTAAAGAACGACAAGGAAGTGTATGAATCCGAACACTTCAGACAGAGAGGCACCGTCAGATGGATGGACGATCCGATGCTTGGTGACGTGGTTGTTCATAGCACGTATAGTACCGGCTTACTGTCTGAAACTCCAAGACGTAAATTCTGGGATTTCAGGCCTGTGGGTGCTGACAATATGAAGATTTATCACGAACTGCTTGGCTACCCAATTAGCACCATTCAAGAATGGTACGAAAAGGGTATTATCTAACCCTAAGGAGGTGTGCCGTGTGTGATATTATTTGGTGCAAAAAATGCAATACGGTTAATTATCTCGATCCGTATTGCTTCTGGAATTGGGAAGGAAAGGTTAAATGTGCCGAATGCGACGAGGTGTATTATATTCATATGATCCAGGGCCATATGTATAAGGGTCCTGAGCCTCGTCCCGGTGAAAAACCGGATATCTTGCCACTTTATGCCGACAAACCTTACGACGGATATACAAATTATCCACCTGGAGTAGAAGGAAAAACGCGCCCCTACAACTGCACTCCAAGACACATCTACCTCGGAAGAGCTGACCACAGAAAGTTCAGTATCCGTAACAGACCTATGCGAGGGTGGCCACAGCCACCATCTACAGGTATTGCTGGATCTGCGGGATTCTATTGGGACATTAAGAAACTCACTCCCGAGGTATGGGAAGAGTATCAGGAAAAAATTAAACGAGGCGAAGTAAGAGACTGGTAAAAAGGGGGTGCTCTTATGGAACATGCAAAGGATTTAAAGCCGCATGAGTTTCTTGCAACGATACTCGTGCCGGAAAAACAAACCAATCATATATGCTGGAGTTGTAAATACTTCAAGCCGGTCCTAAAGGGCTCAAAATTCCCACCGGCCGATTTGATAGGCTGGTGCAGGAAAATTCACTGGCCCTTTTACTGGTGTGTATCTGAATACGACATAGTAAAGAGTTGCTATGCCTATGAGAAACTGGAGTAATCCAGAACTCGGGCAGGTAGCAAAAATGGTCACGACCTGGAAGGAGGCTTACTTCTCCCAGGTCGGACCAGGTGAAGGCTGGGAAGTTCTGTGCGATGAACTCAGGGAAGAAATCCAGCTTTTCATCTACCCTTACGTTAGAAAGCTTTATCTGTTGCAGGTAATTCCAGAGGAAGAATTCAGGGAGTTCCTCCAGTTTTGCGACGAAACGGTGGAGGAACTCCGAAGAATGATAGAGGAGAGATGCTATGCCGGCAAAGTGTAGAGTAATAGTGTGTGGGTTTGACCCAATGCTGGTTAGGGGATACCTGAAGACCGGAGAAAGAGCTCTCTGGTGGTATCTCCCCGATGAAATTTATGAAGAGTTCAAAGTAAAACCGGGATATAAAATCAAAGGTAAACTCCTGGCCGTTTACAATCCGAAAGGCGAAATGAAGGTTGCAACGCCTACCGAGGTTCTTGAAGGAGCTCCGGGAACAGCAGGACCTCCGGAGGTTGCGGGCGATCCCTTTACCTGGGATACCACAAAAGAAACAGGACTTGCCGTACTACTTCCACCTCAAACAATTATCAAATACGGGCTTACAGCCTTTCATTTTCTTGAGCTCGTAATTGAAGCGATCGTTAAAACAAATGGCGATGTGGTAGAAGTATATCCCGGTGAAGAGCGCATGAGCTCCAAATGGTGGCCTGAAAACAGGATGAAATTGAGTTACTACGTGGACTTTGTTGCCCCATAAGAAATTTATTAGTGCCTAATGGGGATAACACTCCTCATTAGGCACAATGCCAAAATCATCAAAATTTCCTGGGTTTTTCCTATATTAAAAATCCGCATTAAGAAAGGAAAGAGTCAATGGAAGCTGAAAACCTTCAAATCTCAACAGGATGGATACGTCTTTCGGAAAAACTATCGAACAATCATCCCTTCTTCGAAAATCTTTTTTTTTGGGAAGGTTTTGATATTTCCTGCAACATCTACCTTCTTGTTACTCCCGAAGAAAGCCTTGTTATAGACCCCGGTAATGATTACACGGCTTTCTACGACCTGTTTTCCAATCATTCAGGAATTACTTCTAAAAGGATAAAAAAAGTCCTTCTTACCCATGGGCATAGCGAACATGCTCTGGGGCTGTTTGAAATTCTAAGAAGTTATCCTTCTCTGAGATTCTCAGGAGAAGGTATCGAAGTATATTTGCACGAAAGCGCTCCAGAAACATTAAAAGATCTAGCAACTCAGTTAGGATGTAAGCTTAATTTTGTACAAAATGGGGATGTTATTTCCGTGGGAGAGTTTTCGCTTTCTGTTATCCATACGCCAGGCCACACGATGGATAGCCTCTGCTTTCTCCACAAAGAAACTGGCAGTCTCTTCTCAGGGGATACAGTCTTACCTTTTGCCGTAGCGTCACCAGATCCCGTTGCCGGAGGACGTATTGATTACCACCTGTTTTCCATGAGAATCCTCAGAAGACTGGGAATTCAAAACCTCTTACCCGGTCACGGCGATATAATTGTTGGACAGGCGGGAGCAGTGCTGGATGGCAACTATGCCGGTTTAATCAAAAAAATAGTAGGACTTCAATGTCCATGGCTAGAAGCATCACAAAATCTTATGCAAAAAGGCTATATGGAAGAAGCTATATTTTGCTGCGATAGAGTCCTCCATGATGATCCAAACCATCCTACAGCTCTATACTTTAAAGCTTGTTGCCTAAACGACACATCCCGCTTCCAGGAAGCTCTCGAAACCCTTGAACATCTAAAAGCCACAAACAGTCAAATGAACAATAACCCCCTTTACCTTATAGCCTACGGTTGTGCTCTCATGGGGATGGGGCAATATGCTGAAGCCATTACCAGCTTTGATAAAGCGCATAGTCTTGCCCCGTCTCTTGAAAATGCTCTCATTTATAAGGGGCTCGCGCTTTACTTAAACGGACAGGTTGATGAAGCCATGGACATAGAACCATTCAAAAATGCTTTCGTCGGACAGATCAAGGAAGAGCTTCTTAAGCAATATCAAAAATCATCGGATCAATCATAAACACAAGGGAGTTTGCCTCTAGTCATGACAAAATTGCCACACTACATCCCTATCTTTCTTCTTATGAAAACCCCGGATGTCATAACACATTTCAACACCTTGTTTCACAAAGTAAACTGGAAGGCAACCCTTTGTAAAAATCCATCAAGGTTGTTTGAGCGCATCAAAGACATAAAAAGAGCCATCATATTTGTAGAAGATGTTATATCGCAGGAAGAAGGGGTTCATCTATACGAGGAAATCCTTAAAAGGTGTCCTGAAGCAAAGATCATCCTTGTTTGCAAGCAGTCCCACCGACTACTTATAAAAGACATGATGGAAAAGGGTGGTTACGGCTCCATAGTGGAACCTTATGATCCCTGGGAGATTACGACAATGGTAAAACATCTAATTGCTGATCTAGCCGAAAAGACGGGATAGACGGAAAGAGTTATAAAAGAACACCGTATTCAACGAGGTGTTCTAGAGCTCGATAACACTTGTTTTTCTGAGGCCCATAGAACTTCACATAATGATAAACGAGAATATCCTTGAAGCCTCGAAGGGCTTTATGTTCCCCACCAAAACCCGGGTCTATGTACTTTATCCCTCTTTCTATGGCATACATCATAGGCCAGTAATAACAGGTGCCGAAGTGAAGGAAAGGAATTTCTTTAAAGCATCCCCAGTAGCGACCAAACATGAAGTCATCCTTATGATAGAATAGAGCAAGACCAACTATGTTCCCAGATTGTTTCGCCACAGAGAACAGAGCTCGATGCTGGAAAAAGGGTTTAAGGAGAGAAAAGAAGGTAGGAGTGAGGTAAGGATGGGTTTCGGGTGGCATGTGCTTACGCCATGTGGACTCATGACATGTATAAGCTAGAGAGTACAGCTCAGCTTCCACATCTGACCCTGGAATCAAATTAATCTCAACACCGGCTTCCTTTAACTTTCTGATTTCCCTCAGAATATTTCTTCGTTTATGAGCTCCCAGAGTGTTAAGGAACTCATCGTAGTTTTGGTATCTGTTTGTCCATAAATAATGACTGGTCACCAGTCCCAGGTAGCCGAAATGATCTAGAAGGTCGTGAAAAGGTTGGACGGAATCGGCGAGAAAATACAGTCTTACAGAATATAACCCCTTTGTTTCGCAGATGAAGTCAAGGTATCTAAGGAAAAGCTCCCACACGATCCTTTCTTTTTCTTTATCCTTCACCAAAAACTTATAGACAGGAACTGGAGTAAAGGGCACCGTACCGACAATACCTCGCCCCACGGACACTCCTGTCATAATAGCTATGTCGTTCATAAGACCCGTTATTCCGAATTCATAGGCCCCATGGGACCGTTCAAACACTGGTGCAAGTCCGATAAGCTGGTTTTTTTTGTCGTAAAGAGCAATATAACGAGGAAAGAATCCCCTATCTGCACTAACTGTCTCAGATTCCTCAAGCACGTAAAAATACTCCCACTCCATCATGGGAGCTGCATCCTGAGCCAGCGCGTTCCACTCGATAGGATTAATCTCCTTTACCGAATTGTATATAACAAACCTGGGATTGGCTGCCCCCAGTTTTCTCAAAGCTTTTTCAATATCCTGTCTGCTCATGGGAGTTTCTTCTTTTCAAGATTAACTTTTCGTAAAGTGCCATTACCTTTTCATATCGCTTTTCCAGCGAGCACATTTCCCGGACGATTTCATATCCCCGAAGTGCCCGCCTTGTGGCTTCAGCCTGATCATTCAGAGCTTCAATCAAAGCCCTGGCTAAATCTTTCGGATCCCCAGGTCTAACAAGCCATCCCGTTTCTCCATTAATAATAAGCTCCGGGTTGCCCGATACAGCAGTAGCTATTACAGGCTTTTTCATTGCGAGAGACTCCCGAAGAGCGCCAGTGAGTCCCTCTCCTTCCACAGAGGCTGAAACGGAAACATCCGAAGCGGCAATAATTTCTGGAATATCATCTCTATGCCCTAAGAAGATGAAATCATTCTCAAGCCCCAGTTGCTTCACCTCTTCTAAAACCGCCTGGTAATAAGACCTATCATCCACCTTTCCCGCCACTACACATTTTAACGATATACCAAAATGCTTTGCCATCCAGATAGCCCTTGCCAGATATTCCAGCCCTTTTCTCCTGTCCACGGCTGCAATACATACCACTAAACGTTCGCCGTCAACCAACCCAATCTCTTTTCTGATAGAGCTACCATCCACTCCATCATGAAAACGGCTTTCGTCATAACTACCGTAAATCACCGTTACCTTCTCAGCCGGGATACCTTCACATTCTACAAGATGCCTCTTAACTGCCTCAGCTACGGCTATCACATGATCCAGCCCATCTGACCGAAAAACATGCTTTACAATCGGATTTGGTAAATCAAAAGTTGTGCCACGGTTAATGATTAGAACAGTTTTTTTATCCCGAGCAAGCCATCTCAGACTAAAAAATGCAAAAAGTAGAGCAAGATTTCTGTGGCAGTGGACCACATCCGGCGAAAAATCTTGCAACAATTTGGAAAAACGAAAATAAGAGAGTGGATTTTTCATATCTATGTGCATTACGGGGAAGGGAAAATCTTTGTCTAACGTTTTATCGAGGGGAGATCCATAGGGTTTATGGAAAAAGCACATAACCGAATGCCCTTTTTCAAATTGTTTTTTCGCAAGAGAAACCCCCTGGATGGCTCCTCCACGAGAAATAGAACTGTGAGTAAAGACATGGAAAATGGTCAATTTTTGTCTCATAGTTGCCCTCTTTTGTCACCAGCAAAACGTTATCTCTTACTTGCCGCCATTCCCGAAGAATACACCACCTTTTTGTCTTTGACCAAGCCATGGGGAAAATGGTCATGCAAGCATTTCTACATGCTTGTATCTACGCAACCTGGCAAAGCATTTTTCTTCTACCCTACAGGAATGGGTATCAGACACCTTATATTACACTGGAAGACAATAATTGGCCAGATTAAGCCTGATGTGATTATTTCTTTTGGATTTTGCGGCGAGCTTTTTACATCGGAAAGCAGGGGATTGTTTCTCGGAACACACTACCATCCCCTCCCGCAAAGTTATTATTTCAAACCCCTGGAACAAGCATTGTCCCCAGAAATAAGCGAATTTTGCAGCAGAAGTGGCATTGCTCCGGCTAAAATAATTACAACCCCCATCTTCCTTTCAAAAAAAGATATTTTCAAGCTTATGCATGGGATGTTCGAAAAATCGCCAGCCATGTCATGCCTAGCGTCAGCGAGGCATCTCTCGCTTCGTTCGGGACGGCGTCTCATGAGGAGACCCCTCGCTATCGCTCGGGGTGACAGCCTTTTTTACTTGTCATGCCGAGCGAATGCGAGGCATCCCATAAGAAAGCCCCTCACTTCGTCGTCTAATATTTTCGAACACCCCCAGCTTATGCAGGACAATCTTTCGCCTTCCTACATGGAACAACTCAAAGCATCTAACATCATTATCGATATGGAAAGCGCTCTTATTGCAAACCTTGCTCACCAGGCTTCGATACCTTTTCTGTCTCTAAGAGCAACCACAGATGCCCATGATAAAGAAGTGCCCTTTGATGTAGAAACACTTCTCAACGAAGAGGGATTTGTATCCATCAAAAAGGTCATCTCCTTGTTGGTGCGGAATCCAGCTTTACTTTTTCATTTTTTACACTTCTGGCAAATTTCCCGAAAGGCATCAGAAAATCTTTCGGCTACTCTTCAGAATCTCCTGAGTCTACCACCCAGGGCTTTTGACATAGGTCCACCCCGGGTAGTTTCTCCTTTTTTCCAGCCCCTAGAAAGGTAGAGAATTAAAGGTTTGCAGGGGCGTCCCATTTCTCAAGATAGTGGGACGCCCTTATGATCCAAATTTACTTACACAGGCGTGATCCCATGCTTCCTATCGGGAGATTTCTCGACCTTGTTGAGAGTCATCTCCAGAGCTTTGATGAGTTTTATTCTCAGTTCTGCGGGCTGGATTATGTCATCCACATGCTGAAGGCTCGCTGCGTACGTTGGATTTACATACTTTGCCATAAATTCGGCTTCTCTAGCGGCTCGAGTTTCTTCTGGATTAGGAGATGCGGCAATTTCTTTCCTGAAGAGAATATTCACTGCGCCCTGAGGCCCCATCAAGCAGATTTCTGCAGTAGGAAGCGCATAAACAATATCGGCTCCCAGATCCTTACTGCACATAGCGAGGTAACCGCCTGCGTAGGCTTTTCTGACCACACAGGTAATCTTTGGAACGGTCGCCTCCGCGTAGGCATACAGCATCTTTGCGCCATGACGTATTATGGCGTTATGTTCTGATCTCGTGCCGATTAGAAAACCAGGCACATCCTGGAGGTTAATAAGAGGAATGTTGAAAGCATCGCAGAATCTAATAAAACGAGATCCCTTGTCGGAAGCGTTGTAATCGAGAGCACCGTTATATTTCACAGGATTATTCGCTACAATCCCAACAACATGGCCGTTGAGACGGGCAAAGCCTATAATGAGGTTGGTAGCGAAGTCCTTTTTCAATTCGAAGAAAGAGCCTTTATCGACAATGGCTTCAACCACTTTTCTCATGTTGTAGAGCTTCTTCTGATCCGTCGGGATTATTTCCTCAAGTTCTGGAGTGCGTCTATCAGGCGAGTCGTCCGGATCTCGATAAGGAGGTTTTTCTTTATTGTTCAGAGGGAGATAGGATAGAAGTTCTCGAGTCTTAGCAAGACATTCCCGGTCATCTGCCCACGTGCCGTCGGAAACTCCGGTTATCCTGGCATGAACATCGGGCCCGCCAAGGGATTGCTCATCTGTTTTTTCATAAACCACTGCTTCTACCAAAGGCGGACCGGCGATGAACATGGAGCTTGTTTTGTCCACCATGAAAATAAAATCCATAAGGGCTGGAGAATAGGCCTGGCCACCGGCAACAGGTCCCATGATAAGAGCGATCTGGGGAACAACGCCCGATGCCTGTACATGTCGGTAGAAAAGCTGTCCGTATTGAGAAAGAGCGCCCATCTGTTCGGTTACTCGAGCCCCACCGGAATCGTTAATACCAACAACAGGATAACCATAGGTTCTCGCCATATCGATGATTTTGCATATTTTCTTTCCATGTCGCTCGCCAAAGGTACCGGCTACAACGGTAAAGTCTTCGGCGTAAATCATGCATCCCCTTCCGTTAACCTTTCCAAAGCCGATAATGACGCCATCTGCAGGAAGTTCCTTTTTGTCCAGACCATAATCCCGCCCGATGTGAGTAGCGAAGAGATCGTATTCTTCAAAACTACCTGGATCGCAAAGAAGATCTATACGTTCCCGAGCTGTAAGCTTCCCTTTGGCGTGTTCCTTCTCCTGGAGCTCCTTCCCCCCGCCCTCTCTAAGATGGGCTTTCCTGGCCTCCAGTTCTTCAATAAGCTCACTCCAACTCTTAACCATGTTCTCCCCTCTCCTTCCCGGTTCACAAATTGCCGGATTTAGCGATTGGGCTGGTAACCAAGAGCGATGTTTGAAATAATAAGTTTCTGGATATTGGATGTGCCTTCGACGATCTGATAGGACTTAACGTCACGGTAAAATCTGGCGATTGGGTATTCGGTAGAGAATCCATAGGAACCGAAGATTTTCATAGCTTCATTAGCTGCCTTTACTGCAATCTCCGAAGCGTAATATTTGGCAATGGATGTCTGAAGTTGGTTGGGCTTTTTTGCATCCTTCAGGAACGCCGCCTGATAAACTAAAAGTTTTGCCGCCTCGTGTTCCGCAACCATTTCGGCAATCTGAGCCTGAATCATCTGAAATTTTCCGATAGGCTGACCAAATTGAGTGCGTTCATTGCAGTATTTAAGCGTAGCTTCCAGACAGGCCCCCGCCACTCCAAGTGCTCCGGCAGCACAACTAAGACGGGTGTTATTAAGCATCCACATGCAGATCTTAAAACCGTCTCCCACCTTACCGAGCACTGCATCCTTTGGAATTCGAGCTTCGTCGAAAATGATTTCTCCGGTAGGAGAACAGGGAAGCCCCAGCTTTGTTTCAATGGCTCTGGTTTCAATCCCTGGGGTATTGCGAATATCCACAATGAAGCACGTCATGCCCTGGTATTTCTTTTCACGGTCGGTGTAGGCATAGACAAGCCCCACATCTCCCACAGGAGCGTTGGTAATCCACATCTTTTGTCCGTTAAGGATCCAGCAATCACCGCCGTCTTTTGCAGTAGTCCGCATGCTAGCCACATCAGAACCGGCATTAGGTTCGGTAATTGCAAAGAAACCCAGCCATTCTCCCGATACCCATTTGGGAATGTATTTTCTTTTTTGCTCCTCCGTTCCGAATTCTGCAACTGTAAGGGCAGGACCTATATTCTGCATATTAAAGGGAAGTCGCCATGACGGGGATACTTTGGCAATCTGTTCGGTCATGAGCACAGACTCAAGAAAGCCCATCCCATTGCCACCGTATTCTTCAGGTATGCAACAGCCGAAAAAGCCAAGCTCTCCCATCTTGCGCACTCGTTCCCTGACAAACACATGGTTTTTTTCTTCTTCTTCGAGTGTGGGAAGGATTTCGGTTTCTGCAAATCTCCTTGCCTGTTCCTGAACCATCCTTTGTTCTTCCGTTAACTCAAAATTCATGCCTTCACCCCCTTTCTATTCAATAATAGCAAGAACGTCGTCTTCTTCTATCCTGTCCCCTTCAGCCACTTTAATTTCCTTAACCACACCGCTACAGGGTGCAAAAATGCTTGTTTCCAGTTTCATTGATTCCATCACGATAATTTCCTGATCTTCCTCGACTTTATCTCCTACCTTGACCTTAATCTTAACAATCTTTCCAACCATCGGAGCAAGCACCTTACAACCCATTTTCAAACCTCCTCCTCGATTTATTTAAGAACCCCGATAAAAATCGATGCAGCAATGATGGTACCGATAACCCCTGCGATATTAGGCCCCATTGCGTGCATCAAAAGATAATTCTTCTTGTTCTCTTCCTGACCCATTACGTGAACGACTCTAGCCGACATCGGAACTGCCGACACTCCTGCAGCTCCAATCATGGGATTGATCTTATCTTTCAAGAACAGGTTCATGATCTTCGCTACAATGACGCCCGTTGCAGTGCTGGAGGCAAAAGCAAAAGCTCCAAGGAAAAATATCATCAGTGACTGAGGCCTAAGAAATGTCGCCGCATCCATTGTGGCTCCAACCGAGACACCGAGAAATATGGTCACGATATTCATGAGCTCGTTCTGAGCCGCTCCCGAAAGACGTTCTACAACCCCGGATTCTCTGAAAAGATTCCCCAGCATGAACATCGCCATCAGGGGAGCCGAAGGAGGAAACAGGAGAATCACGACAAGAGTTGCTAGGATGGGAAACATAATGCGTTCTCGAGTGGATACTCGCCGAGATTTTTTCATTACTATTTGCCGTTCTGCTTTTGTTGTGAAGAGCTTTATCACGGGTGGCTGGATAATGGGCACGAGAGCCATATAGGAATAAGCCGCCACGGCACAGCTTCCAAGGAGATGAGGAGCCAGCTTGCTGGTTACGTAGATTGTCGTAGGACCGTCAGCTCCGCCGATAATTCCAATAGCAGCCGCTTCATCAAGGCTAAATCCCATGAGCTTAGCGCAGAAGAAGGTTATATAGACTCCAACCTGAGCCCCGGCACCAAGAAAAATAAGAGAAGGTCTTGCAAGAAGCGGACCGAAATCTGTAAGAGCTCCCAATCCGAGAAAAATCAAAGGCGGTATTACTTCCCACTGGATACCATAGTGGTAGAATCTCCATACAAGACCTTCTCCGGGTTTCATAAGGTCGGCAAGAGGAAGGTTTGCGATAATAATGCCAAAACCGATAGGGAGAAGGAGAAGAGGTTCAAACTTCTTGGCAATAGCGAGATATATAAGGGTCATACCGATGATCCACATGATTATGTTGCCTAAAGAAAGGTTGAAGATCCCGCAGGAGTAGATTATCTCTGAAATGATGTTATGCTCCATTATTGTTTTCCTCCCCAGCAAAACGGCTTAGAACCAGCACTAAAGCCTTCATAGCAAGATAAAGAACAGCCATACCTATGAAAACCCCAATAGACCCTACAACGAAAATCCAAAAGGCTTTAATCATATGACCCCCTTTTCTCTAAGCGATTTTATTTCATCGTCAGAATATCCCAGCTCTTTTAAAACCTCCTCAGTATGTTCTCCCAGAAGTGGAGGATGTCTCTCGATGGTGCATGGCGTAAGAGAAAACTTCATCGGACTCGCCACAAGTTTTACTTTGCCGGCTTTAGGATGAGGCACTTCCACCACCATCCCACGAGCCTGCACCTGAGGATCGGAGAAGACTCGATCCAGGGTATTAATGGGACCGCATGGTATTTTCAGCTTATCCAGCTCCTCAAGCCATTCATCGGACGTTCGTTCCTTCATCTTCTCTGCAATAATGGGAATAAGCTCCTTCCTGTGGATAACCCGCTGTGGGTTAGTGGCAAAACGAGGATCATCGGCTAAATGTTCAAGGCCGGCAAGACGGCAAAAGTCTCGCCATTGACGATCGTTTCCAACCCCCAGAGCAATCCACACGCCGTCTTTAGCCTGAAAGGGTTCGTAGGGAACAATGTTCGGGTGAGCATTACCGTATCGCTTTGGCAGTTCACCGGATATGAGATAGTTGCTACCCACATTGGCAAGCCATGCAACCACGGAGTCAAGAAGGGAGATGTCGATGTATTGACCCAGTCCGGTCTTTTCCCTGTAGTATAGCGCCGCCAGGATGGACGAGCAGGCAAAAAGTCCGGCCGTAATATCCACTATTGCCACACCGACCTTCATGGGAGGTCCATCAGGATCACCTGTAATGCTCATAATGCCGCCCATGCCCTGGATTATGAAATCATAACCGGGTCTGTCCTTATAGGGACCATACTGACCGAAGCCCGTAATGGAGCAGTAAATGATGCCCGGATTGATCTTTTTTATGTCTTCGTAACCAAGTCCAAGTCGAGCTAGAGTGCCGACTTTGTAATTTTCGATAAGAATATCAGAACGAGCAGCGAGTTTTTTAATGATTTCCCGACCCTCAGGAGCCTTAAGATCAACGGTGATCCCTCGCTTGTTGCGATTCACGCAGAGGTAGTAAGCCGATTCTCCGGCGGCATCCGGTGGTCCCCACTCACGAGTCTCATCGCCTTCCCCGGGACGTTCAACCTTAATAACGTCAGCTCCCAGATCCCCAAGCATCATCGTACAGTAGGGACCAGCAAGCACTCTACTTAGATCAAGAACCTTGATTCCCTCCAGTGGCTTCTTTCTAACCTCCATTCAGACCACCTCCTCGCTTTTTTACAATGTTAACGACCATTGGGACTATCATAATGCCTCCAGATTTGGTGGATAGTCCCCACCATAACCCATTTTGCGGGAAAGCTTTTCTCCGGCGTTTAGAAGTTTTTCAAGGCACATTGCCCTGTGTTGATCGTCATTGAAGCGCACTGAAGGGATGGCGAGACTCAAAGCTGCTATAAAACTTCCGCCATAACCAAGGATTGGAACACTTATGGAGCAAAGTCCCGGAGTTCGTTCTCCTGTGCTTGTTGCAAAACCTCGAGAGCGTATGAGAGTCAACTCTTTCCGCAAAGCCTCAACGTCGGTAATTGTGGCGGAAGTTATAGGTGTAAGAGTAATGGAACTGAGGTAGTCTTTTATGAATTCTTTAGGCGAAAATGCCAGCAAACACTTAGAGGATGCTCCTGCGTATAGTGGCGATCTATTACCAACGGGCATACTGGCTTTGAGATACTGAGGCGATTCTATGCTGTGAATACAGAGCCGTTCTTTCCCGTCGATTACATTCAAGTGAGTGGTTTCCCCCACTTGAGAACAAAGGATTCTCATAAGCGGGAGGGCTTCTTTGAGGATTGGATACTGACTCTGAAGAATTTCCACAAAACGGAAATAAATCGATCCCAGGCGGTATCTTTTGGTTGAATCGTCCTGATCGAGGAAACCGTGGACTTTTAAGGTATTGACCAGCCGCTGCACCGTTGCAGGGCTAAAAGAGAGGTAGGCGGCAAGATCACGAATACCCCACTCAGGCCTTTCTAGAGAAAAAGCCTGAAGGATAAGGAGAGCCTTTTCTAAGGATGACATCTTGTTGTTTTGCATATCAGAACACCATTTCCTATGTTAGCACGATTATTATTCACTTCGCTCATAAACAGTCAAGCAAAAATTTTTGATCCACCGCTAATTTTTTCCGATTTGTGAAACACGGTCTGGGAGTGTTCGAAAACATTATTTTAGTTGTCCTCAGGCTTTTTTTATTTCCTCTTACTCTGTGTTCTCTGTGCTCTCTGTGGTAAAGACCAAGGATATCACCACGGAGCACACAGAGAACACAGAGAAATTTCGAACATCCCCAACACGATTTCGGCGTCATCTCCAAATCTTAACAGACAGGTCATCAAAATGACAAAGTAACACTATACAAGATGGCTCGACGCGTAACGGTGTAACGGTCTAATTCTTCAAATCAAGGGAGGGTATTTTATGAACAGAAGTTACGGGAAAACGCTGATTGTTTTAACCGTGCTGGTTATGGTGGTAATCTCCTTTATTTCTCTGGGATTTGCCGAAAGTACCGTTAAAAACGAACTCAAAATAAGTTTTATACCTGTAGAAAGTACAGAAGAGATCGCCAAGCGCTATCAGAAAATTGTGGATTATTTGAGCAAAGAATTAAACATGAAAGTGACCCCTTATGTGGCGAATGACTATTCAGCAGTAATTGAGGCTATGCGGGCAAAGCACGTAGATGTAGCCTGGTTTGGTCCCTTTTCCTATATTCTGGCTGCCAAGGAAGCTGACGCAGAGGCCTTTGTCAATCCAATCAATGAGAGCGGACAGGATGTTTACTACTGCTACTTTATTACTCACAAGGACAGCGGTATAAAATCCATTCAGGATCTAAAGGGTAAAACCTTCACCTTTGGTGACCCGGCTTCTACCTCTGGTCACCTGATTCCTCGTTACATACTAACCAAAGCGGGTTTGGATCCAGATAAAGACATGAAGACACAGTTTTCCGGCGGTCATGACGCTACTGCTCTGGCGGTAAAGAACAAAAAGGTTGATGCAGGAGCGATGGCAAGTGAAATATATGATCGTCTGGTCAATAAGAAGATGATCAGTACCGACGAGGTTATCGTATTTTTTAAATCAGACCCTTTACCTCTCGATCCCTGGGCCTATCGTAAGGATCTGCCCCAAGAAATTAAAGACAAAGTCAAAAAGGCACTGTTAGAAATAGATAAGAAGGATCCTGAAGCTCTTAAAGGAACTAGTTTCATCAAGTTCAAAGAGGTGGATGATAGTCGCTATGATGCAATACGGGACGTAGCCAAAACACTTAATCTTGATCTTAAAAAGTTGAAGTGATTGTCGATTAAAAGGGATAGCGGTCGTACTAGGTTAAGGCCGCTATCTTATGACCATGGGTAATTTCCGGAACGAAAGAGCAAAATAACGGTTTGTCAGGATGGAGGGGTCAAAAATGATTCGTATCACTAATCTATGCAAGGAATATCCGGGCGGTGTGAAGGCTCTGATGGATATCAACCTGGAGGTGCATAAAGGAGAATTTGTGGCTTTGCTGGGTTTAAGCGGAGCCGGAAAATCTACTCTTTTGCGCTGTATTAACGGACTGGTGCAGCCTACCGCAGGGGAAATTACGGTCGCAGGCATCCACGTAAACGGGCGATCTCGGGACCTTCGCAAATTGCGTCGGCGGGTAGCCATGATTTTTCAGCAGTTTAACTTGGTGAAAAGACTGTCAGTGCTAGACAACGTATTGTGCGGGCGATTGAGCTATTGTAATGTGTTGTTAAGTTGTTGTCGCATTTTTTCACCAACCGACCGGGAACTTGCCTTGGAAGCTCTTGCTAGAGTAGGACTTGAAGACAAGTCATTTCAAAGGGCTAACCAATTAAGCGGTGGACAACAACAAAGAGTGGGAATTGCTCGAGCACTCCTTCAGCAACCGGAAGTGCTACTGGCCGATGAACCGGTAGCCAGTTTGGATCCTAAATCCTCCAAATTGATAATGGATTATCTTCTCCAAATAAACCGGGAAGACGAATTAACCGTACTGGTCAGTTTACATGATGTTGACCTAGCTCTTGAATATTCCTCTAGAGTGGTAGGGTTGCGTAATGGTCGGGTGGTGTTGGACAAACCTTCCAGACTTGTGAATCACACTGATCTAGAATGGCTTTACGATTATGACAATGACCCAGCAAAATTCGATACCATGCCAAAGGTGGCCTATGCCTAGTAGTAGTACATATTTGAAAGCAACAATAGCGCATCGAGAGAGATTTTTCACCTGGCAACGGTTTTTGGTGGTAGTATTGGTGGTTAGTATCTACTGGCGCAGTGCAGTGGACTGCAAGTTGAACTTGATAAGCCTTATTCAGGGAACCCCCCATGTTGTGGATATCATTATGAGGATGCTACCACCAAATCTTTCAATTGCTTATATAAGGTCACTTATACGTCCCATGTTGGAAACAATAGAAATAGCTATCTGGGGAACTACTCTAGCAGTAGTATTAGCAATTCCTTTAGGTATACTGGCAGCTAAGAATACATCACCTCATCCCATTATATATGCACTCTCTAGATTGATCTTAAATGCTCTAAGAGCCATCTCCGAAATGGTTTTTGGCCTGATTTTTGTAGCCGCTGTGGGTTTAGGCCCTTTCCCCGGAGTGCTGGCAGTGGCTATTCATTCCGCAGGTCAGCTAGGCAAATTTTATGCTGAAGCCATTGAAAATATTGATCCTGGCCCGGTAGAGGCACTTGAGGCAACCGGTGCCCATAAGATCCAAACACTGGCTTTTGCAGTGGTACCCCAGATTATACCTGAATTCATTACCTACACCTTGTACCGCTGGGAAGTAAATGTGCGAGCGGCCACTGTGCTTGGACTAGTAGGAGCTGGTGGTATAGGTTTCCATCTATCAACTAGCATGCGTTTGTTCCAGTATCAGGATACCTCCACTATATTGCTGCTTATTCTTCTTACCGTAAGCATAGTGGACTTTACTTCAAGCCGCATACGTAGCGCCATTATTTGAGAGGTCAAAAATGAACAAAGAACGCCTTATGAAAATTTTACCCAAAGTAGACTGTGAAATCATCCGCCAACTGGCTCACATTATTTTAGATACTAATCTGGAAATTAGAATTATCAAGCCACCTCAACTTGGTTTGATAATGATGCGAGCTCGTGAGACGGTAGAGAACCAGCCTTTCAATCTAGGAGAAGTTTTGGTTACTGAATGTACTGTGGCACTTGGTGAAACTACCGGTTGGGGTTGCTGTCTTGGAAACGATCCGGATAGAGCTTATCACCTGGCTGTAGTTGACCTAGCATTGAATTTGGGAATTGATCCTGGTGGCAGGATAGAAGCTACTCTTATGGCTGAAGAAAAACGCGTAACCCAAGAGAAAAAAGCTGAATTCGTCAATATCGCTCGCTCTAAAGTGCAATTTGAAATCTTAGGAGGGTAATTAAGAAAATGCGAGATATTTCCTGGTTTGATCCGATTTACAGCAGTCAAAGAGTGTTTCGTAAATTACTGGATTGTATGGCCAGACCTGGAAAAGTTGTCGAAATCAGAGAATTTGAAGCAAGTGCCTGGAATTTTACATACGTTGCCGCCGTGGCGCTAACACTAATGGATGAAGAAACTACATTCGCCACTTTAGGCCCCGACTGGGAAGAATTTGCTTCGTTTTGTAAGTTTCATACCGGAAGCAAGCCAGTAACAGCCGAAAAAGCAGATTTCGTGTTTATCAACGGCGAATATTACAGTCCAGAATTAGAAAAAATTCGCCGGGGAAACCTGTTATTTCCTGATCAAGGAGCAACTGTTATCTGCCGTGTAAGTAGTATTTATTCCGGGGAGCTACGCTCAGACCTGGAAGGAATCTTTCTTCGTTTGAAAGGACCTGGGATACTAGGTGAACGAGAACTTGCCTTAAACGGATTAACAAAAGAAAACCTGGCTTGCTTAAAAAAACTAAACTCTGAGTTTCCTCTTGGCGTGGACATCATCCTGGTGAGCTTTAACGGTAATCTGGCGTGTATTCCACGATCATCAAATATTAGGTATCGTTAAAGTCAAGCAATAGGGAGGAACAAGGCCGTGGGATATATCCCTATAAAAGGAGGAAAAGCTGCGATAGAGGCAGCCGAAGAATTAGTGGATTATTTTCGCCTGCGAGGTGGATCGAACCCTATTGAAGTTAAGCAGATCCAGGATCAGATGCGATTGGCGGTAGATCGGGTTATGGGAGAAGGATCCTTATATGCACCCTTTCACGCGGCTCTAGCCCTGAAACAAGCCGAAGGAGACACAATAGAAGCATCGTTTCTCCTGCGAGCTTACCGATCAACACTACCAAGAATTGGCTACTCTCTTGTTGCAGATACCAGAGAAATGGTAGTAATCCGACGCATATCAGCAGCTTTTAAGGACATACCTGGCGGGCAGATTCTCGGTCCTACCAGGGATTATAGCCTAAGATTGCTAAACTTTTGTTTAGCACAGGAAGATTCCACCTATGTCAAGGAATTTCTAAAGAAATTTACTCCCGAAGTGTTGAAAGCAAGGACCGATCTGATGGAAGAAGTGCCTTCTTTTCCCAAAGTGGTGGATATCCTACGAGCTGAAGGGCTTCTTGAAACTCCAAATAGTATAGAGGAACCGAAGAAAATAATAGATATTACACGCCAACCTCTAACCTTCCCTGCCCCTAGAGCAGCCAGGCTCCAAGCAATGGCGAGAGGAGAGACAGGAGGGCTGATGGCTCTAGCCTATAGCAGTATGCGAGGTTACGGCAACATTCATCCTACCCTAGGAGAACTACGAGTAGGTTATGTGCCCTTGCGTATAAAGCATAGAACTCGTCCAGATGAAGTGGTAACTGTGGGAGAAATACTTGTAACGGAAGCAGAAATAATTTCCCAGATGATGAATGCCGATGATGGCTTTCCCCGCTTTACATTGGGTTATGGACTTTGCTTCGGACATAACGAAATAAAGGCTATTTCAATGGCTGTTTTGGACCGCACCATGCGAAGTAATTCCAAAGAAACACCAGCACCAGCAGAGGACGAAGAGTTCGTTCTCTATCATATCGATGGCATCGAGGCTTCCGGATTCACGGCCCACTGGAAGCTACCTCACTATGTTACTTTCCAGTCGGTTTTGGATCGGCTGCGAAAGACGCAAAAGCCAGGGATCAAAGATGAGAATCAACAGTGACGCTGGAGAGAAACATGTATTCGGGATACAATTTTGCATTCCTAGACGAACAAAGCAAAAAAGAAATCAGACGTCGCATTTTAAAAGCCGTTGCTATTCCGGGCTACCAAGTGCCTTTTGTTTCCCGCGAATTACCAATCGCCCAGGGATGGGGCACTGGCGGCTTGCAGTTGACCATGTCCCTAATCGGCCCCGACGATATACTGAAAGTAATCGATCAAGGTTCTGACGATGTGGTTAACGCTGTAAATATACGCAAGTTTTTAGTATTTACCACCGGTGTGCGTACGACAGAAGACACCCGGGAAGCCACATTGATCCAGACTCGGCATCGCATACCAGAGGAACCTCTAGAAGACTGGCAGATTCTAGTATTTCAAGTTCCTTACCCCGAACCCCTTCGCCGGGTAGAACCCAGTGAAACAAAGACAAGAGAAATGCACGCGGAAGCCGATTACAGCCGCCTGTGGGTATACCTTTACGAGGATATTGTGCGTTGGGGCGAAATTAGCATTGGTGCGCAATATCCCGTTAGAGTAAACGGACGCTACGTGATGGATCCATCTCCTATCCCTAGGTGGGACGTACCACGTTTGAACATGGCTGAAACTCTTTTCCTTTTCGGTGCAGGACGGGAAAAGCGAATTTACGCTGTGCCACCACATACAAAGGTAGAACCCCTTGAGTTTTCCGATTACCACTTCCGGGTTGAGGATTTTACAGGCAAGCAATGCTCCCTATGCGGCAGCACCGATACTTATCTAGACGAGATAATCGACGATACAACCGGCGCCAGGCGTTACGTTTGCTCCGATACTTCCTACTGCGCTAAACGGCAACAGATGAATGAAAAAGGAGGCAAAAATGCTCAAGGAAAAACCATTGCTTAAGATTCGGGAGCTGACCTGCATTTTCGGTATCGGATGTAGTAAATGTAATAGTTCTACCGGTCCTTTGGCAGGAACTAATATTTGTTCTTATTGCGGATCCATAGTGGCTTGTGCCGATGTCTCATTTGATCTCTATGACGGAGAAATTTTAGGTATAGTAGGAGAAAGCGGTTCAGGAAAAACCACGTTGGTAAAATGTCTCTACTTCGACACTCCTGCTTCTGCTGGGGAAGTCTATTTCAGAGCTTACAAAGACGGCAAGGTAAATATTCTTGCTCTTACCGCTCAAGAAAAACGCTACATTCGTCACCACCTTATGGGCATGGTTTACCAAGATCACCATGATGGATTAAACTTAGATTTTACCGCTGGGGGCAACATTGCAGAAAAACTCATTGCAGCCGGCACATATCACGTAGGTCAAATACGCAGTAGGGCGGCGGAATTGCTACAGCGCACAGAAGTTCCCGTGGCGCGCATGGATGATCTGCCGAGATTTTTTAGCGGCGGCATGAAACGGAGGGTCCAAATAGCCAAGGCTCTTGCCAACAATCCACCGCTGGTTTTGCTGGATGAAGTAACTACCGGCTTGGATGTTTCAGTACAGGCCCGAGTGCTGGATTTGATCAAAAAGTTACAGAGAGAATTGAGATTGTCTATGATCGTGGTTTCTCACGATCTGGGCGTAATCCGATTATTAACCAACCGTACTATGGTCATGAAAACAGGACGGATAGTGGAAATGGGGCTCACTGACCAGATACTGGAAGATCCCCAACATCCTTATACCCAGCTGTTGGTTAGTTCTATTATTTAACATTGAGTTGTAGGAGGAACATTAAATGACCGAAATACTTAAAGTATCAGGTTTAACCAAAGTATTTAATCTACACCTTTTAGGAGGCAAAAAAGTTATTGGTTGCAAAGGAATTTCATTTCATCTTAAGGTCGGAGAAGTATTGGGTATTAGCGGACCAAGCGGAGCCGGAAAATCTACTATACTTAAATGCATATACCGCACTTATACAGCAACTGCAGGTCAAGCATTTTACATTGCGTCAAACGGTAATATTGTAGAACTCTTAGGAGCACCTGAAAACGATGTTTTAAAACTTCGACAACAAGAAATTGGATATGTTTCCCAATTTCTGCGAGTGGTACCTCGAGTTTCTGCTATGCATGTGGTGGCTGAGAAATTGTTTCTCAATGGTTATGAAGAATCACAAGCTTTGAAGGTAGCCGCTTGTCTTTTAGAGTATCTAGGTATACCAAAAGATTTGTGGGAAGCTTCACCTGTAACCTTCAGTGGTGGTCAGCAACAGCGCATTAACATAGCCCGGGCTGTAGTTAATCGTCCCCGCATCCTACTTTTAGATGAACCAACCGCATCCTTAGACGAACAGGCCAAGCAAAGGGTGAACGATTTAATCATGGATCTAAAACAAAGCGGTACTGCTATCTTGATAGCATCTCATGACCAAGAAAACCTAGAACGAGTGGCAGATAGAATATTATTCATAGACCACATAGATGAAAGCAAATTAAGGAGGGACAATAGAAATGTATGCAAGGTTGCTCATAACTAATGTCCGGGTGGTGCTACCCAACCGATTAATCGATCCAGGTTATGTATATGTAGAAAATGGCTACATATCAGAGGTTGGAGAAGGATTAACCTCTGGCGGCTCTCATCTGCCAGAAATTGACGGAGACGGGTCTTATCTCATACCAGGCTTAGTAGATATACATAGCGATGCCGTTGAAAGGGAGATTCAGCCTCGTCCAAATGTGACCTTTCCTGTATCACTAGCCTGTAGCGAACTTGAAAGAAAACTAGCCACTGTTGGTATCACCACCGTTTTTCATTCTATATCCTTTTCAGCTGGAGAAGGTGTCAGGTCAAATGAATTAGCGGCAACTATAGCTCGATACCTTTCACGGATGTCTGACAAACCTCATTTGATCCGTAATAGAGTACATCTACGCTATGAGATTACCAACACAAGCGCCATAACACTTATGGATGAGTTAATCAGGGAAGGTGTAGCCGATCTTCTTTCTTTCATGGATCACACACCAGGACAGGGTCAGTATAAGACTATAGAACAATACAAAAAGTATATCAAAAAAACATACTGGCTGGGCGAGGAAGAGTTTAATGCTCTGGTGATTCAAAAGATGAAAGAAAGACAGGCAATAGACATGTCAAAATTACAATCTTTAGCTACTACTGCTAGAGTTAATGAGGTGCCGTTGGCTTCCCATGATGATGATACCCCAGACAAAATAGATGAAATGTACCACCTCGGAGCAACTATCGCAGAGTTTCCCATTAATCTGGCTACAGCCAAATATGCCAGGAGTTTGGGAATGCATGTTTGTGTTGGCGCGCCTAATGTTTTAAAAGGTGGCTCCCACGAAAATAATCTAAACGCTCGCGAAGCAATAGATAGAGAAGCGGCAAACATTCTTTGTTCTGACTATTATCCTTCCGGGCTTCTGCAAGCCTTGTTTTATTTGGCAAAAAATGGTCATAACCTGCCTTCCGCAGTGTGTTTAGCCACTTTAAACCCTGCTCAAGCTACCGGCCTGTCAGATAAATTAGGTTCGATAGAAGAGAGTAAAATAGCTGATTTAATCCTGGTAAAATTAATTGAAGGACGACCAGTAGTGATAGTTACCATAGTAGATGGCAGAGTAGTAACAAGGTTTAATTATCATTGTGAACCTCTAAAAGCTTGTATGCCTTCGTTTATGGAATACTTGGATCACAAAGTGTGCTAAGGTCAATATATGTTCATCCCGAAACTGGCAAACATGGACATCTGAAAGGTTGGCGATAACCCAAAAGCAATTCCAACTTGTTATTTACTACTTTTGGATAAATAAAGTGTAATAAAGGAGGTAAATGATCGGCCATGAAAATTAAAGGATTTGGTATTAATGCCGATGCGGCTAGGTTGGATAACAACCTGGATACCTTGGCCATTGATTTAGAGTATTTCGCACAACTGGGTTTCGATTACGTGGAAATCCCTGTCCACGGTGTAGGGGCTATGATTGGAGGACGTTTGATACTAAAGCGTTTAGAGAAAGTATGTCGACTGCTCGAGAAATTTCCTTTTGGCTACACAGTTCACGCTCCCAATCCTTTAAATCTTATGGATAGGGAAAACGCAGTTTGGCATAAACGAGCATTAAAGGAATGCCTGAAGTTTGCTGCAGCCATTGGGTCAGAGGTGCTAGTTTACCATAGCGGCCGATATATACCCGAAGAATCCTTCCATCTTCCGAACGTACGGGAAAACCTGAACGAAAAATTAAAAGAACAGATGCGACTACAAGAGCGAGAAGCACTACTTGAACTAGCCGAAGTGGCTGAGCAAATGGGTGTTATCATAGCCATGGAAAATGCTCGACCCTACACAGATGCAAGCCCCTATTGTTATGCTGAGGATCTGTCTCTACTAGTAAAACAGATAGAGACGATCAATAATCCTTTCGTAGGTATTACATTAGATGTTGGACACGCCTACCTGGCGTCCAAGTACTACGGCTTCGATTTCCTAGAGGCAATGAGCAGAGCCGCTCCTTATGTCCGGCATATACATCTGCATGATAATTTTGGTCGAGCTTCAGGTTCATTAGAAAAAAAGCAAGCAGAATTGATGTCTACGGGGCGAGGAGATTTACATCTGCCTATTGGATTTGGCGAGATTCCTATATCTGAAGTGTTGGCTTTATTAAATAACTTCCATGGCGTTGTGTTACACGAAATTCGGCCACGTTACCGGGAATGGGCAAAGATAGCATTGGAACTAGGGCGACAATTATTATCGAACTGTGTTTCTGTACAACTCTCCTCTGTTATCTCTAAGGATGGTGGAGAAAATAGCTCGAAAATACAGGTGATTAATGCAAAAATGTAAAATTCAGTGTCTGACACTCTATAATTCGAATAAGTTTGATCCTAAAGGATGGAAGCAATATGAACAGAACTTGTAGGAAAACTATTAATTTTGTGATCGTGCTGGTTATTGTATCAATCTTCTTCGCATCACCGTCTTTTGCGAAAACCACCGTTAAAAACGTTATCCTGATGATTCCAGACGGGATGAGCCTTGCAGGGACGACTCTCGCCCGCTGGTACAAAGGAGCTCCACTTGCAATGGACGAAATGGCTTGCGGGCTTGTGAGAACTTATCCTTCCGACGCAGTCATAACCGATTCTGCACCCGCTGCTACGGCTTACGCCACAGGATTTAAGTCCCATACCGGTTTCATAGGAATTTTGCCGGACGAAGCCACAATGCCAGGTCTTCATCCGATCGCCGAAGAAGATAAAAGACGTCCTGTTGCGACAATCCTCGAAGCGGCAAAACTGGCGGGTAAATCAACAGGCCTTGTGGTAACATGCGAAATCCCGCATGCCACACCCGCCGGCTTTTCGGCTCACGTTGACAACCGCAACAACTACGATGACATCCTGGAACAGCAAGTCTATCAAGGTATGGACGTTGTTCTGGGTGGAGGCTACCAATACCTTCTCCCGGAATCAAGGAAGGATAAAGAAGATCTGCTGGAAGTCATCAGGAATAAAGGCTACGATTATGTGACCACACCCGAAGCTCTGCGAAGATCAACTTCCAGCAAAATATGGGGAATGTTCGCACCTAAAGCTTTAAGTTACGATTTCGATCGAGATCCTGAAAAAGAGCCCAGTCTGGCAGAAATGACAAAAAAAGCCATCGAGGTGCTTTCAAAGAATCCTCACGGTTTCTTTCTTATGGTGGAAGGAAGCGAAATTGACTGGGCTGCTCACGCAAACGATCCTGTTGGCGTCATAAGCGAAATACTGGCTTTTGATGAGGCTGTAAAGGTTGCGCTGGACTTTGCCAAAAAAGATAAACACACCGTTGTTATAGTGGTCGCCGATCACGGTAATGGAGGAATAAGCATAGGCGATCGAGGAACAAATAAAAATTACGATACACTTCCTTTATCCGCCATTATGGAACCTCTCAAAAAAGCAAAGCTTACAGGAGCAGGGCTGGAAAAAAAGCTTAATGAGGATCGAAGCAACATAAAGGAAGTTATGGCCACATATTACGGAATTTCAGATCTTACCGAAGACGAGATCAAAATGCTTCAGGAAGCAAAACCTGGACATTTCAATTATGTAGCGGGACCGATAATTAGCAAAAGAGCTCACATAGGCTGGACAACCAACGGACACACCGGAGAAGATGTGGTGCTTTACGTTTATTCGCCCAAAAAGGACTGTCCTGGCGGTGTCATAGAAAACACTGATGTTGCAAGGTACATGGAAAAAGCTATGGGATTAAATCTCAGTAGCGCGACAAAAAAGCTGTTCCTACGAGCAGACAAAGCATTTATAGAGCTGGGAGCTCGAATAAATCTGGATTCCACCGATCCCGCCAACCCTGCCCTCATTGTCAATAAGGGTCAAACCACAGCAAGATTTCCAGCCAACAAAAACATTATGGAAATCAATGGGTCCATCGTTGAATTACCGGGGGTTGTTGTTAGCAACGGCAGGGCTTTCTTTATTCCACAGGAAGCATTAAGGTTTTTCAAATAAAACAACCTAGCATAAAAATCACAGAGGCAGAATAATGGTGAGTTTTATAGCCTGCTCGCTGGTTTTAGCAATATCCACCCAACCTCCGTGTTTATGAATAACAATTTTCGCAACGGGTAGATCCATCATCTCAGGTTCGTCCTGATGCCTGGTAAAAGGATAAAAGAAATGTTCCATATCATCATCGGAAATTAGAGCCGGCTCGACAGTAAAATCTATATGGAGAAAATGGTCTTCTTTCTTCACCGAACACGAAAAACTTGCTCTATTTGCCGCATAAAATACGAGTGTCGCTAAAATACTCCGAAGCCCCTGCTCCATTAGCTCTTCATCAATCATCACCACAGGAAGATCGGCAGGTATAGACACATTCCACGTTATCCCTTTCTGATCAAAAAGCCCTTTGTATGAGTCGAAGAATCGCTCGAGATACTCTTTAATATCCACCGGTTTTCTGTAAATTTCGAAAGGCTTGAGATAATCCATTGTTCTGGAAAGTATTTCTTCAAGTCTGCGAATTTCCGAAAGAACTATTTCTAGCTTTTTCGCCTGTTCCGTTCCAGGAGCAAAATCCTTTAGAAGCCTTCTGGTAAAACCTCCTGCAACGGCAAGAGGATTACGAATTTCGTGAGCAAGCCGGGCGGAGACTTCGCTTAAGGTTTTTAACTCTTCAGTTCGTATCATCTGCTGCTGGAGTTGATAACGATCGGACACATCCGCAATAAATCCATCTATGATTTCCACTTCTCCGGCTTCATCCACAACCGGTAAAGCCTGTTCTCGAACGTATAAAGTTTTCCCTGTAGCGTTATTCATGCGATATTCCACTGAAAAAGCCACGCCTTCCATAAGGCATCTATCCATAAGCGGCCAGACCCGGGGCCTGTCCTCTGGAGCAACTTTTTCTTTCCAGAAATTCCTGTCAGCAAGCACCTGCTCTACTGAAAGACCTGCAAGGGATTCAATATGGCGGTTTATGAACACAATCTTTCCATCACTGAGAGCTCGGTAAACCACAAGAGGCACGTTTTCTACAAGAGTTCGATATTTTTCTTCAGATTCCTGGAGAGCTCTAGTTCTGATTCTGACCATTTCTTCAAGTTTCTGGGAATATTCTTCGAGCTTCCTGCGAGATTCATCAAGGGACGTGATCATATCGTTCAAAGCATCGGCAAGAATTCCAAGCTCGCCTCCAGGACGAATGTTAAGCCTTTCCGAATAATGCCCCGAAGATATTTTTATCGCAAATTCTATCATCTCAACGATCGGGCGAGTAAAGGAGTAGCTTACAATATATATGGAAAACACAGAAAGGAGCACGCCAACAATCCCGAGGAAAACCATCCAGAGAAGATACCGATGAGCTCTTGCAAGCTGGGGCGAGCGGTCAAAAGCTATTTCAACAACTCCAATGATACTGCCTTTATAGTCCCGAAAAGGTGCGAGCAACACTCTAAAATAACGCCCATCATCGTCCACAAAGCGCTGTAAATATAATCCTTCCCAATAAACCCTGTTGTATTCTGGAGAATTGAAATCAAAAAAAGGATGAAGAGTTGTAGCGACGGTTTGGAAATAAGCTTGCTGAAGCTCGGCTGCTTCTTTTGTTTCCGAAGCAGAAAGAAGTGTCACTTCCATGAATATATGCTGTTTAAGGGCGTTAAGAAAGGAAGAATCTAGCCTGAAGCCAATCTCCACAGTTCCTATGAGTTCTTGACCTTCCATGATGGGAGCGACACCTCGAATGGAAAGCCCCGTTACTCCTTTTTCAATGCCAGCAACTTCTCGCTTCGTTCGATGTACATCCTGAATAGTTTTTCGATAAGAAATCACATCATCTCCGTAAATATCGGGGGCCTGAAGTCGAAGAAAAGCCTTTCCATCTTTCGTATGAAAATTAAACTGAGCTATGGAAAATTTCTCAGCAATATCCTGATATGTTGGAAGAAACAGCTCTTTCAGCCGCTTCCGATCTCCTTCTTTAAGACATCTCTTTGCTTCATCGTTTGCAGCGAAAGTTTTAGCAAGACTTAAAGCCCACAGCCCCTTTTGGTTGACATGGTTTGTAAAAACCTCATAGGCATCCCTCAGAAGCCGCTCTTCATAACGGCTCATCAGAACATCTTGGGCTCTAATAGCAATGGACAGAAGAAAACATGTGCCAAGAGTTGCCAAAACCACAAAGGGAATACTGAACTGCCAGACAAGAGAAAGCTGTTCTAATCGGCACCATTTCCAGCAGGTAAAGAAAAATCTGATAAAGGGATTACGCCAGGTGTTCAAGTAACTCCCCTTCTGCCAGAAAGGATTAGAATTTTGCCCTGTCCCACCTCAGGGTAAGACTATACTCAAAGCCTTTGGAATACTCAACAAAACAGTGGGGGATATTTGAAAAAATATGGCGTGGAACTGTAATTACGCGCAGGATAGGTGGAGACGTTCCGCTACAGAACGTCGCCCCTCTTCCCGGTTACCAGTTATTTTCGAACATTCCCGTTGAACAAACAGAGACATTGGTAAAGGCTATGCTAGGGACTTTCAGAAATGGCAAAAGCAACCAACTAGTCACCAATACAGAAACGGAGCGTTTTCAGAATCGTAGTATAGAAAAAGGTCAGTTGGTCGCCTAACAATTACATACCCACTAATCGTGAGCCTTTGGGATCTTAAAACCTATTCTTTCTCGTCTCCCAAAATTTTATCAAGTTCGGACAGAAGGGCTTCATCGATCTCTTCTTCCTCTTCTGATTTCTCAGCTTTAGGCTTTTTAGCTTCCAAAGGTTGAGCGGTTTCTAACTCTAACGATGGCGCATCCATAACGGCGGGAGTTTCAATTTGCTGCTCAGTAATGCCCACATCTTCAACGGCTATTACTTCAGGTTCTTGTGCTATCTCTGGTTTGACAACATCTTCGGCGGATAACTTCTCTATATCAAACGAAATTCCTTCTTCAAGGGACATTTCCTTTTCTGAAGGCGTCACAATTTGATCAAGCTGTATGCTTAGATCTCCCGCTTTTTCCAGCTCTTTCATTGAAGGTTCAAGTTCTAGAGCTTCCTCATCTTCAAGTTCCAAAACGGCTTCATCGGTGATTATAATTTCTTCGGTCTGATCCTCTAGAGAAATTTCCAAGGGCGGAGCTACTTCTTGAGAAATGCTAGGTGATGACGGAATTTCAGTAACTTTACTATCTCCTATTCCAAGTCCAAGCCATTCCCAAACAAAAAAATTACTCGGAGGCCTTTCCATCGGACAAAGTTCGGCTCGAATGCTACTTAACGACATCCCACACTTTTTGCAGTTATCAAGGTAATCAAAGGATATATAACCACATTTGGGGCATCTCATAAATCAAACCTCCTGAAAGACATTCGCAACCAACCGTCCCCAAAACTTTTGTAAAATTTATCACACCTCCCAGATTTTACCAAGATAAATTTGGGATGTTCGAAAATACTAGATGAAGCATTGAGGGCTTTATTATGGGATGCCTCGCATTCGTTCCATGACAAGTAAAAAAGACCGTCACTCCGCGCCCTCCTTTTTGTTATCCCGGCCCTCCTTTTTGTTATCCCGAGCGATAGCAAGGGATCTCCTGTAATGGATGCCTCGCTGACGCTCGGCATGACAGTGCTGGCGATTTTTCGAACACTTCCAAATAAATTTGGGAGTGTTCTAAAAAACCAGACGGAGGCTTATAACTACACGCAGGATTGTAGTGGCAAAGTCTACCAGACCACCGGTTACCGGCAATTTTCGAATACCCTTACTATTTCATGTCTCCCCACAAGAACTGGCACAAAGACAGCATAACCACAACAGCCGTCTCATACCGCAAAATCCTTGGTCCAAGGGAGACAGGAATCCATTTCCTGCTTTCGAACATGGCTATTTCTTCTTCCGTCCATCCACCTTCAGGTCCTACAGCAATGGCCACCGTATCAGGTTTAACATCTGCACTCAAAAAAATTCCCATGCCATGTGAGCCGTTCATTTCCGAAGCGACAATCCTGAGAATATCCCCACTTTCGCTTTCTACAAACGTCATAACTTCTTCTAAATCCTTCTTATAAAAGATCCTGGGGACTTCCACCCGTCGGCACTGGCAAACAGCTTCCCGGGCTATTTTATCCCATCTTAAAATCCTGTCCTGAATTTTCGGTTGCTCGAGTCTGTAAGGACTTCTGGCAGACGGAAAGAGAATGATTTCTTTCACTCCCAGTTCAGTAGCCTGACGCACCGCAAGATCAACTCGATCTGATCTGGCAAGAGCCAGGAAGAGCTTAACACCAAGAGGTGACTCGGTAGCGTAAAACACTTCTTCTAGCAATGCAACCTGAACCAATTTTTTTGACACTCGAACTATTTCAGCCTTCCAGCTCTTGCCGCTCTCATCCCTTAATTCAATTACATCTCCCCTCCCCAGCCTGAGAACTCGAAGAATTTGATGAGAAACTTCAGGCGGAAGAACTATTTCCTTATTTTTGTCTGCAATAATAGAAGGCAAAAAAAAGACCTGCCGGGTCATCAAACTACCTTAGAAACCGGAAAGATACCAGGTCCAGAACATTTTGCCCCAGAGCAGAGCAAGCAGTCCTCCAAAGGCGAGAAAGGGGCCATAGGGAATCATGGTAGATAATGCAGACTGCTTTTGAGAGTCGCTAGACGCAGAATCCTCGCAAGCACTTCTGGATTTCCCAATAACGAATACGATAAGTCCTACAATGGCACCCGTGAGAGCCGAAATGAAAAGAGCCACCAGTGCACCTTTCCATCCCGTAAAAGCTCCAATCATGGCAAGCAGTTTTATATCGCCTCCTCCCATCCCCTCAATCCCTCGAGCCTTGTAATAGCCATAGGCTATCACAAACAGAATACCTCCTCCCACAAAAGCCCCAAGAAAAGCATCCATTACGGTCACAACCCGATTCCAGGGGCTCAAGGCGAGTCCGGCGACAAGCCCCCCGAGAGAGAAAACATCCGGGATAAGATAGGTCTCAAGGTCCGTAAAAGTCACAATAATTAAAAGAGATACGAAGAGCGTTTCAATGCTCCACTGAAGAATACCGGCTTCAAGATTTCTCCAGTAGAAAAGCGCATAAGCTACTGAAGTGATAACTTCAACAACGAGATACCTGACAGGAATTGACTGCTTACAGTGAACACATTTTCCTCTGAGCAAAAGGTAGCTTATGATGGGCACATTCGCCCACCAGGGGATGGGCTTTCCGCAAGCAGGACAAAATGAAGACGGACCGATTATGGATAACCTTCTTGGCACACGATAAATGAGCATATTAAAAAAACTACCCATTACTGCTCCAAACAAAGCGACAAGAAACATAAAGCCAATATTTGGCTGAGCGAATGTCACAGCTTAGCTATCCTCTTCTATTTCTTCACGGTAGCGACAATCTTTGTTCAAACAAACCCATGCTGATTTTTTGCCTGCTCGTCCTTCACTCCTGGTCATTATGGGATAACCACACTTAGGACAGCTTCTAGCGTAAGGCTTACGGTTAAGGATGACGGAACAGTCAGGATAAGCACTGCATCCGTAAAATATCTTGCCCTGCTTTGATCTTCTTTCGACTAACTCTCCCGAACACCCTTCTCTCGGGCAGGGAATACCAAGAGACAAGGGCTTTGTGTTCTTGCATTCGGGATAACCGCTACAGGCAAGAAAGCTACCGTATCGTCCTTGCTTCACAACCATGGGTCTTCCGCACTTTTCGCAGACTTCCCCTGTTTCTTCTTCAGGAATGAGCCTGATCTCTCCATGCTCGTCTCTTTCGTAATGAGACCTGAATCGGCACCGAGGGCATTCCACAAAGGGACCGTTAGTCTTACCCCACCTGATAACCAGCAAGGGCACATCGGTGCCAAGTTCTTCCTTGCATCTGGGGCATTCAAGTTCAGTAGGAACGCCTTCCACTCGCAGGTTTCTCATTTCCTTGAGAGCATCATCCAGCATGGGTTTAAAGCGATCGTAGAAGTTTTTAAGTAAGTCCATAAGAGATCCGTTTCCTCGCGAGATTTCGTCAAGTTGAGCTTCCATCTGAGCCGTAAATGAAACGTCAACAATATCGGGGAAATGTTCCACCAGAAGGTCGCTTACGATAAAACCAAGCTCTGTGGGGCGAAGAGTTCTCTTTTCGGACACGACATAACCACGTTCCTGAATTGTAGAAACAATCGTAGCGTATGTGCTGGGACGTCCTATACCGAAATCTTCAAGAGCCTTGATCAGCGAAGCTTCAGTGTATCGTCTGGGAGGTTGAGTAAAGTGCTGTGAACCGTTTATGCTCAGCATTCTTAAGGCTTCTCCTGACTGGATAGGTGGAAGCAGACCATCACCTTCCTCCGATGCTTCCTCATCGGTTGCTTCCTGATAAAGCGCAAGATAACCGGGAAAAACCACCACCGATCCGGTCGCTCGAAAGACAAACCCGTCATCTCCTTCAGGCACAATGTCCACCGTGGTTTTTTCAACTTCAGCCGGCTTCATCTGGCAAGCGACAAATCGTTTCCAGATAAGTTCGTAAAGAAGGTACTGATCGCGAGTAAGAAAGGGCTTAACAGAATCGGGGGTTCTGAAAACGTCTGTAGGACGAATAGCTTCGTGAGCGTCCTGGGACGAAGCCTTTACCTTATACTGATTGGGCTTCGGGGGAATGAATGATTCTCCCCACTGAGAAACAATAAATTTGCGTACATCCTTAACAGCATCTTCAGCCAGCCGTGTTGAATCAGTTCTCATGTAGGTAATAAGCCCCACGGGTCCAGCGTCGGGGAGTTCAACTCCTTCGTAAAGCTGTTGAGCAATCTGCATGGTCTTTCTGGGGGAAAACTTCAACCGTCTGGAAGCGTCCTGCTGAAGAGTGCTCGTTATGAAGGGTGGAGGTGGATTCTGTTTCTGTCTCTTCTGCTTTACATCCTTCACAACGTAGGATTTGTCCCTAAGGAGCTCAACGATTCTGCTGGCTTCAGCTTCCGAAGAAAGGTCACATCGTTTTTCTCCGTAACACTGTACCAGCCTGGCTTTGAAGGATCTGTCATCATCCAGTTTGGAAAAGAGAGCATCAACAGTCCAGTATTCTTCGGGGCGAAAGGCATAAATCTCTCGCTCTCTCTCGCATACAAGCCTCAACGCAACCGACTGAACTCTACCGGCGCTGAGGCCAGTTTTTACTTTACGCCAGAGAATCGGGGAAATGAGATAGCCCACAAGACGATCTAGTATCCTGCGAGCCTGCTGGGCTTCATAAAGGTGCGGATTAAGGGGGCCTGGAGTTTTGAGCGCTTCGGTAATGCCCTTCTGAGTCAGTTCATAAAAAAGCACACGGTACACGGGCGGATGCTTTTTAGAAGAGCCGTTTCGAGAAATTTCCTCGGCAATATGCCATGCAATGGCTTCACCTTCCCGGTCAGGATCCGGACCAAGAAGCACACTTTCTGCATTACGAGCCGATTTTCGAAGGTCTTCGACGATTTTCTTTTTGCCGGAAATAATTTGATATTCCGCACGAAAACCGTTTTCTATATCGACGCCCAGCCTATTCTCCGGAAGGTCCTTTATGTGTCCTTTGCTAGCCTTGACCACGTAGGCATCTTTCAGATACTTGGTTAGAGTCTTGGCTTTTGTTGGAGATTCCACAATAAGAAGAGGTTTTCCCATAATCATCGCCTCTCGCTAATAAAATACTTTCCAGGGAGTTGTCTCACCAATCCCTTAAGCTCCAGCATTGTAAGGATGGAAAGAACCGTTCCACAGGAAAGCCCGGTCATCTCACAAATACGGTCTATATGTTGAGGCTCACCGCTAAGAACCTGTAAAATTCTCGATTCGGCGCTTTCAGCAGTTCCTCGATTATTATCATCACTACGGGACGTCCGATGCTCATCCCCTTTTATTGCCAATGGTCGTTTTTCTATCTTCACTTCGCTTCGAGGGAGAGTGTGCAAAAAGGGATATTCTTCCAGGATGTCTTTTATATCTTCGACCAGTTTAGCGCCGTTCTTTATGAGTTTATTCGTCCCGGCGTACCTTTCATCGGAAACTCCACCGGGCACGGCAAAGACTTCCCGTCCTTGATCAAGAGCCATTCTCGCCGTTATAAGAGCACCACTTTTAATGCCGGCTTCAACGACCACAACTCCCATCGACAGTCCACTCACTATGCGGTTTCGCATAGGAAAACGCCATTTTTCGGGTGGAGTGCCCAGGGGATATTCTGAAAAGACCACACCAGAACCGGCAATACGTTCTATAAGATCACGGTTGGCTCTGGGATAGGGAACATCAAGACCTGATCCCATAACGGCGATTGTCTGTCCTCCTGCTTTTAGCGCGCCTCTATGAGCGGCCGAGTCAATACCGATGGCAAGCCCACTTACCACAGTAATACCCAGAGCGGCAAGATCCGAAGCGAGCTTCTCCGCAAATAAAATTCCCCTTACCGAGGCATTCCTTGTTCCAACGATGGCTAAAGCAACCGTATGCGCTGGTCTGTAAGAACCCTTGGCGAATAGAAACAAGGGTGGGTCCGGGATGTGGCGAAGTGGAGCCGGATATGCTTCATCATCCCAGGTAATGAAGCTAATGCCTCTATCTACAAGACGTTTCCATTCTTCTTTGGGGTTTCTGATCGTCTGCTTCCCTGCAATCGCTCGAGCAGTCTTGGGCTTAATGGAAGCTTTATCCAAAAGCTCTTTCTCTGACGCTCTAATGATAGCCTCTGGACTTCCCATGGCCTGGTAAAGTTTCCAGAGCGACCTAGACCCCAACTCGGGAATTAAAGCCAGTGTTAACCAGGCAATCTTTCTTTCGTTCGTCATCTCTTCGATCAACGTCCACCTATCACTGTAGTAAATATTGCAGGAAATCTGTGAAGATGATACCTACAGATGTCAACACTAATTGTCAAATATTATGAAAAGCCCTTTTTAGAAAAAGATTCCAGGGGGAGAACTATGAAAGAAATCATCGGCTTTATTGGAACGGGCAACATGGGGCGAGCACTTATCGAAGGAATTCTGAAAAAGGGAGTGTTTCCTTCGGAATCCATAGCTGCCTATGATGTGGTGAAGGAAAAGGCAAAAGAGCTTAAGGATCTTTTCGGCATTCGCTTATGCGAAAATCTTAAGGATTTGGTGGCCATTTCGAATGTTCTCATCATCGCCGTAAAGCCTCAAAACATGGAGGAACTTCTACAGCATCTGAAAACTCACATTACCGGCAAACCGCTGGTTATTTCCATCGCAGCCGGCATAACCATTAAGTTCATGGAAGAAAGACTACCGGAGGGAACTCCCATAGTTCGAGTAATGCCCAACACGCCGGCTCTTGTGCTTCAGGGGGCTTCTGTTCTTGCAAGAAATCGCCACGTGACCGATGATGCTATGAAACTGGCGCTGGATATCTTCCGAGCCGTGGGAACAGCCTTTGAAGCAGAGGAAAAACTTCTGAATGCTGTTACAGGGCTTAGCGGCAGTGGCCCGGCATATGTTCTCCTTTTCCTTGAAGCTCTTACAGATGCTGGAGTGCTTATGGGCATTCCGAGGCAGATGGCTCGTGAACTGGTCATTGCCACAGTACTTGGAACAGCAGAACTGGCAAGGCAGCGAAACGTCCACTTTGCCGAACTTAAAGACATGGTCACATCTCCTGCAGGAACAACAATACACGGGCTCAAGGTTATGGAGGAAGGCGGACTGAGGGGAATAATTATGAAAGCGGTGGCACGTGCTACAGAACGAGCCGAGGAACTCCAGAAACTGGCAGAAAAATAAGTGTTAGATAAGGAGGTGATGTGTTGTCATGACAATCGATGATCTCTACAGCATGATTCCATCAGTGCCATGCCCTCCTGGGTGCATCACCTGTTGTAAGAAATTCGGGGTGCCGTCAAGGATTCCAGAAGAAGATGCAAGGATCAAGGCATTCCTGAAAGAGCACAGCATATCCGGAAGAGTTAACGACTTTGAAGTTTCCGAAGGGGATAATACCTGTCCTTATGTAACAACAAAGGGCTGTGCGATCTATCCTGTAAGACCCTTTATATGCCGTCTTTACGGGACATCGCCAAATTATCTCTGTATCGAGAACGTCCGACCTGCTGTTTTACTTTCGGCGGAAGAAGAGGAACAGTTACTTTTCCTCTATTCCGAGCTGGCGAAAAAACAGAAAGATTTTGGGATGTCGTAGAATTTTTCTAGCGTGGACGACTGTATACCACGCCATAATTTTTTGAACATCTTCGAATCAACTTGACAACAGCGGGCAGAAATCGGTAAAAGGCGGAGCGATGTGTTCGAGGTTTAGGAGAAAAATGCTAAATTTCAAATAAGAAGGAGGTTTAGCTCTTGTTACGACATAAATCTGCTATCAAAAGAGCCAGACAGAACGAAAAGAGACGTTTGCGAAATCGAGCCAGAAAAACCCGTATGAAAACGGCCATTAAAGCTGTTGAAATGGCTATGCTTGCGAAAGATCCTGATTTAGTGATGGAAAAGCTGAGAGAAGCGATGTCCATCATTGATAAGACGGCGTCTAAGGGCACAATCCACAAGAATAAGGCTGCTCGTAAGATTTCCAGACTGCATCAAAAGGTAAATAAGTTTCTGGCATCTTTGAATCAGCAAGTGGCATAAAGCCGCAAATTATAGAGCTGACCGAAGATAGAAGGTGGATACTATAGCATAGGGGCACACGGTTGTGTGCCCTATTTTTTCCAGCTCCCGTTATATGTTGTGATAGGCTACGATAGAGCCAATGACCTCACCTGCGCTTTTTCACAATCAGAGATAAGCTGTACTTTTAAGTCTCAAAAGTCCCCTGACAAAACCGAGCAAAAATCCCAGGGCAAAGCGTCCCATCTGCTGATTTTTAAAGGTAGGGCATAACCATCTATAAAGCCATCTACTGCCGTTAATAGCGAAGCAAAGGCGAACTGGAAGGGAATAGGGAGATCTGGCGAAGGAATACCCTACAGATTGAGGTTTACGCAGATTGGGCACCAGCAAAGGGGGATGATAATAAACAAGATCGTCGGTGGTTACATATTTAAGTCCCATAGCCAGAAAGCGCATGGCAAATTCCACATCTTCCTGGCCTATAAAATCGGAACGAAACCCGCCAAGTCGGATCAGACATTCAAGCCGCCTGTAAGCGATGCAACGTCCTGTAAAAAAATGAGGGTCATGGTATTGATATCTTGGCTCTACAAGGCAGAAAGAAGCCATACCTCTGGGAAGAACTGCCATGATCTCTGGATCACTCCTAAAAAACCCGTAGAGTTTGTCTAAAAAATTATCATCCATAACCAGGGTATCATCATCGAGAAACAGCACAATTTCTCCCGATGCCATAGACAGTCCCTGATTACGAAGAGATCCTATCATCCCCCACGTTCTTGGATCTTCCGATGCGCGGTACTTTATGGAAAGTTCAGGAAACTTATTCACCAGTCCCCTTCCCTCTTCGCTTCCACCTCTATCTTCAATAAGGACAACTTCAAAGTCTTCTTTAGGGAAGTTCTGGTGGCTAAGCCATCCAAGAGCCTGCTCCATCAGGTTTATCCGTCGGTAAAATATGAAAACGCAACTGATCTTATAATGGTTTTCCGGCAACCAGGTATCCAGATCCCCAGCAGGAAGTCTTTTGTTTCCTAAAATAGCCTTAAGCATTTTCTCTCTCATATCTTCTGGACCTGTTTTGAAAAAAATCCGGCGATCGGTTAACTGACCTGGGCTACTTTTCAAACACCCCAATCTCAACCAGCTCCCTGAGATCAGATACAGCAACATCGGGACCAGGAAGTTCGCCTCTAAGGATCCTTACCAAAACTTCCCGTTCTCTCTCAGGCCTTAGAAGAAACCACACCGTTTTGAAGCCTTCGGCTTTTGCAGGCATAATGTCCATTTCGTATGTGTCGCCAACCATCCAGTATTCATCCGCCTGAACTCTAGCTCGAGCCAGACGATAAATCCCGGGATCGGGCTTTTTTACACCTTCTCGATAGCTCAAAATCTCATACCGAAAATAATGCCATACATGAGCACCCCTTTGCCTGACTCCTTCGTAAAACGGATGCCATATATTGGAAATTACTCCAAGTTCGTAGCCTCTGTCAGCCAGGGTCTTTATCACATCTTCCACTCCAGGAAGAAGCTCCACACAGGCTTTCTGTTCTTCCCATATATCATCAACCGCCGCCTTCAAAACCGAAGCATCGACATGTCTCAAGAAAGATTCAACAGCAGCAAAGAATTCCTCCTTCGTTTCTATCCGTGTGGTCATAATAAATTTCCCAATAGACCGCATATCCGATTCAGAAAGGCCTAAGCGATATCCAATAAGACGCCGTGGCGACATTTCTCCTCCGGTCGCCAGTGTATGACCGATATCAAAGAATATCACTTTTTTCATATTCTTATCACCACACGCACCACACGAGCTGTCACCCCGAACGAAAAAACTGTGTCGCAATTCGATGTGCGTTTATGTAGGGGAGGCATCCCCACGAGAAGGGCATGGAGATCCCTCGCTGACGCCCGGGGTGACAGTCCTTGCTGTCATTCCGAGGCACGACGTGCTGAGGAATCCCAGCACTTCTTTCGGGGCGCCGTATAGTAGAGACCCGCTGAAACGGGACGTCGCCCCTACAATGAATGATCCTGTGAATGTGATTATGACACAGTCTGGAAGTGAGGGGTCTCCTCGGAGATTCCTCGGGGTTCCCTCGCTTCACTCGGGACACTTCGGAATGACAGGACGATGGGATAACACTCAGGGATGTTCGAGAAATATCGTCAATCCTGAACAAATTCTTTGCCTTCTTTAAGACATTGTTCAGCTCGTTCAAGCTGTCTTCCCAGGTATATTGCATGGCTTATTTCCGATACGATCCCATCCCTTGCTATTTCATGCTGAAGCCTGGCGGCTTTATCCGAGCGATAAGTCTTAAGCACCACATCTTCATGGCAATATTCCACAAGAATGGCATCTCCATCCAGAGATATCCTGAAATATCCCACAGGATCAAGGCGATATCTGAATTCCTTTTCTGAAGCAATTCGAGAGGCTCTATCCAGTTCTCCTTCATCAAGGCTTATGGAATGGCTGATAACCGTTATAGCTCCAGGAGCCATCCCCACAGCTTCAGCCACGTAACGCTGAAGAGCCATAAGCCCATGAAGGTTTACCAACCATGCGTCCAGGGCATTATGAGTGCGAAAGGTTGCCGTCAGGGTCAGTTTACCCCCGTATCTGCGGAAGAAAGCCGATACAAAACATGGAGCACTTTCTTCGGTGAGAAGATCACGGCGAGGATCCCAAAGCACAATATAACTTCGGCGATCTTCGGGGTCGTCTCGAAGACGAGTTATCACATCCTGAATCTGGTCTCTTCCGAAGTAACATCGCATTCTGTGTCCATAAGTGTAGGATGTGTCATCCGGGAGTTCACCTGAAAGGAATTCCCTTTCATACCGACGCACATAAAGCGGATCGAATCCGTAGCGTTCTAAATCAGAGTCCGGAACAGGCTGTGGTTGCTCAACAACAACCTTAACATTTTGAAGTTCCCGACGTCTGCCTTTACGAAGTTCCACAGGGTTACCGAAAAAAAACAGACAATGGATAAGATCCTTCCAGGCCGTAAGAGGATCGTCCGCCCAGATTGTATGCGTCCTGGGATTACTGGGGTAATGACTCACAGAAAAAACCGGAAGCGGAACCGCTATTCTCTCGGCAGTTCGAGGTTTACCGTCGGAACGATATTTTTCTATAAAACTTCGAACTTTTTCTAGAGCTTCTCTATTCTGGGGTTCTCCTGCGAATAAAACTTTGAGCCTGTTATGAAACATCTCCGGGGTGACTAAACCATCAATAATGCGCTTTCTTCCCTTAATGATTACCGGCTCTGCTCCCTGAAAGGAGTAAGAACCAGCTTGAGTCGCCGGTAATGGTTCTATACCATTTTCAAAAAAGGCAATAAGATCTTCGGCAGAACCAGATCGGTTGCGACCAAAGAGGATGAGAGAATCTATCTGCGGGTTGTAAAGAAGATTCCTGAGAAGTTCTCGAAGACCGTTACCGTAAAGAGTGCCTATAACGGCAATAGGAGAAGTATCGGGATTAAGGTTTACTCCAGCGTTTCTCAAAAGTCGTTCGATATAATCGATCCCAGACCATAGAGTAATAATTCCTATCGTGCCGTATGGATTCACAATTCTAAGCTTATCGGCACAATAGAGCGGTTCAAATTTAAATCTTGTCATTTCCAAAGAGTTCATGGCTCATCTCATTTCGTCCTGTTATTCCGACGCTCATTTCGTCCTGTCATTCTGAGGCTCATTTTACCCTGTCATTCCGAGGCACGAAGTGCCGAGGAATCTCCTGAGGAGACCACTCACTTCGTTCTGGGTGATAGGCAGAAGGTCCGAGGCACGAAGTGGCAGATGGATCAAGACTCATCGGCGTGGGAGGTAGCCTCCTCCTGGACGTGAGTTCTCTTATGTCTGATAGAATGTAATCGTAAGTCTCCGGCGATATGGTTAGTTGCTCGAAAACTTCAATACCCGCCTCTTCTACAGCCTTGCGCCAGAAAGCATCACGCTCTGGTGAAGACGACTCATAGGGATGTTCGTAATAAACCTTTTTGATGCGAGCCATAGCAATAAGCTTAAGGCAAACATAGCAGGGAGCAAGAGTAGTATAAAGAGTGGCACCTTCCACAGAAATACCATAACGAGCCGCCTGAGCAATGGCGTTGGCTTCGGCATGGGAAGCTCTACAGAAGTTGTATTTGTCTATATCAGGCACATTGAGAGCTCGCCTGTAGCAGAAAGGTTCACCGTTTATGTCGGGTTCGTCTATACACTGTGGGGCTCCGGGCATAGCACCATTATAGCCCGTAGCCAGAATATGATTTTCCTTAACAATAACCGCCCCCACACGCCTTGAATTGCATGTCGATCTGGAACTGACAATTTTGGCAATAAGCATGAAGTATTCGTGCCAGTTTGGTCGCTTATTCATAGAGCCTTCCTACTTTTCAACCGATGATGGAAAAGCGCTCCTGGGAAGCAAAGCGGCCACCGGACAAACTTCCACACAGGCTTTACAATTTGAGCAGACATCGGCATCGCCATCTCCCCCATCAAAATAGGCAACCATTGTCATGATACCACGTCTGGCGAAAGTCAAAAGAGGCTTTTGGTTTATGCTTCTACAGGTGTGAATACATTTAGCGCATAACACGCATCGGTTTGGCACATAGTAAAGCGGACCAAAGTCCACCAGATCTGGTAAACCTCTGTCGATATATTCCAGAGGCTTTGGATTGAGCCCTACGCCGAGATGTTTAGCAATACGCATAAGAAGGCAGGGTTTTTCTGTGGGACAGATTTTTGCATGACATGGATGGAGAGACATGAGAAGCTTGAAGGCGGATTTCTGCAAAGATCGCACTTCTGGAGTATCAGTTCTAACAACCATTCCGTCGCGAACTTTTTCCGTGCAAGACGTAACAGGTCTATCGTAGCCTTCGATACTCACAAAACAAAGCCTGCAGGATGCGTGAGGATGAGGCCGGGTTTTAAGGAAACAGAGATGAGGGATAAATATCCCATTTTTAAGGCAAGCCTCCAGAACGGTGAGGTGTTCTTCAACCTCCAGTTCCTTACCATCTACCGTAATCTTCACCATGGCTTCTATGCTCCCTCTTTGATTTTTTCCTCAGGGGGACGTTCAATAATAGGCGCAAGGCTGGGTGGCGAAACCTTCCGCACCGCATCGTACTCTTTCGGACATACTGCCATACACTCACCACACTTTACACATTTGGCCTGATCAATGGCCTTCTTCCTTCCCTTGGTGGTAAAGATTGCCTCCACCGGGCAGGATCCAACACAAACTTCACAACCTCGAGCGCACCTGTCCAGATCAATGTAGTAAGCAATAAGAGCACGGCATTTAAGAGCAGGACAGCGTTTTTCTCTGACATGAGCAACATACTCGTCGAAAAAGTATTTAAGCGAAGTTATAACGGGGTTGGGAGCCGTTTTGCCAAGTCCGCACAGAGAACCCTGCTTGATGTCTTTAGCGAGGGATTCAAGAATCGTCAGATCCTCCTCCCGCCCTTCGCCTTTTGTAATTCGGTCAAGGATATCGAGAAGATGTTTCGTGCCAATACGGCAGAAAGTGCATTTGCCGCAGGATTCCTTCTGAGTAAAATCCAGAAAGTATCTTGCCACATCGACCATACAACTGTCCTCGTCCATTACCACCATGCCACCGGATCCCATCATAGCACCAGCTTGAGTGAGAGAATCGAAGTCAATGGGCGTGTCTAGAAAGACATCGGATAGGCATCCGCCAGATGGTCCACCAATTTGAACCGCCTTAAAGGCTTTTTTATTGGCAATACCGCCACAAATGTCGAAGATGAGGGTTCTCAGAGTCGTCCCCATGGCAATCTCAACAAGCCCGGGAAATTTCACATTACCGACAATAGAAAAGATCGCAGTGCCAGGGCTTTTCTCAGTGCCTATAGACCTGAACCAGTCAGCACCTCGATTTACAATAGACGGCACATAAGAGAGAGTTTTAACGTTGTTCACGATAGTAGGACGTCCCCAGACTCCTTTTTCAACCGGGTAAGGCGGGCGGTGCTGTGGCATCCCACGTCTTCCTTCTATGGACTGGATGAGAGCAGTTTCTTCACCGCAGACGAAGGCTCCAGAACCCTGGAAAATTCTTACATTGAGGGAAAAATCACTTCCCAGTATATTCTTTCCAAGCAATCCGTAAGCTTCTGCTTCCCGAATTGCATGACCTATTGTTTTTACCGCCAGAGGATATTCAGCTCGCACATAGATAATTGCCGCATCAGCCCCCACAGCGTAGGCACACATGGCGATTCCTTCAAGAAGCTGATGGGGGTTGCTCTCAATAATGGTGCGATCCATGTATGCGCCAGGATCTCCTTCATCGGCGTTGCAAATCACCACT
>Ga0209225_1000180_pt1 | contig 74359 bp, 69 predicted proteins | sample WasSprMetagenome_FD_184732 | JGI IMG/M metagenome (GOLD analysis project Ga0209225, IMG submission 184732) | Sulfidic aquatic microbial communities from Washburn Spring, Yellowstone National Park, USA - WS (SPAdes) (version 3) | ecosystem: Environmental > Aquatic > Thermal springs > Hot (42-90C)... | reverse complement strand
GTTTGTTTACGGATTCTGGTGTTCGTGTTGTTTATGTTCGGGGTGTTAGTGATGTGGGTGTCTTTCTTAAGATGAGGGGTGCTTATTTGAGTGGGGGTGTTGCTAGGAATTGGACTGAGTGTGATGTTGGTGAGTTGTTTGCAAGGGTTTTTTCTATTAGGCTTGGTGATAGTATTAGGTTAGGTTTTAATGGTGTGTATGTTGATGTTAAGGTGGTTGGTTTGTTTAAAAGTCAGACTCAAAGTGATGCTGAGTTGATAGTTCCTATTGAGACTGTTAATAAGCTTGTTGGAGATAATAATAGTGTGTCGTTTATTGAGTTTGGTCTTAAGGATGGTGTAGATGTTGGGAAAGTTGGTGGTGAGATTATGAGTATGTTGCCAGGGGATGTTAAGCTTGTTCATGTTCAGCAACTAAAAGAGTTTGTGAGGGATATGAATTTGCAGGTGTTGGATTTTTTAAGTGTTTGGTCTGTTGTTGTTTATATGGTTGTTGTGGGTGCGTCGTATGTGATAGTTACAAGGTTTGTTATTGAGTCGAATTATGAGTTGTTTATGGTTAGGGTGTTGGGTGGTAAAAGGTTTCATGTGTTTGGTTTGATTTTGATGTATACGATGGTTGTGGCTGTGTTGGGGTCTGTGTTTGGGATTGCTTTAGGTGTTGTGAGTGTTCAGATAGTTTCCACAGTTTTAAGGTGGTTTTGGCCTAGTGTTGGAATATCACCGTTTTTTGATGTTGATGGTGTGTTTTTAACGTTTTTGTTGGTGTTTGTTTCGGCGGTTTTGGGAGGTATGTATCCAGCTTTTAAGGTGGTGCGTGAAAAGTATGTGGGACAATTTTTATGAGTTATTATGTTTTTTAGGGTTTTGTTTTTTGGGTGATTGGTTGTGAGGTTTATAGGGTATAAATATGTTGAGGGGCGTCGTGTTATGGTGTTTGTTGTAATTTTAGTGTTATCATCTATGCTTTTTTCTATGATGGCTTTTAGTTTATTAGGATTTTATAGGGTTTTTGGTGGTTATTTGGGTGGGGGTAATGATATTGTAGTGGTTTATGATAGGAATAGTAATACACCGTTTACGGGTTTAATCCCGATCTATTTGGTTGAGAATATAAGTTCTATTAAGGGTGTTATGGCTGTTAGTCCTGAGTTAATAGTTCCGTGTGTTTTGAAGAATGAGTCTGTTTTCTTGAGGGGTATAGTGCCTGAGGATTTTGTAAAATTGAATCAGTTGGTTATGGTGGAGGGTAGTATGATTAGGTTGGATGATTTAGATTCTATAATTGTTGGAAAAAATTTGGCTGAGCGGCTTGATTTAAAACCTGGTGAGAGGGTGTTGGTTTTAAGTGTTTTTGTGAATCAGTATTTGGAATTGTATGTTAAGGGGATTTTTGTGTCAAGGTCTGTGATGGATGATGAGATACTTGCGCCGTTATATGTGGGTCAATGGTTGCGTGGTACTGATTATAATTATGTTACTTTAATGAGGGTGAAGGTAAATAGTAGTATGGTTGATGCGTCTGTAATATTTGAAGCTATTGGAGCAAAGTCTTCGAGTGTTGGTTCAAGTGGTGTTAGTCAATTATTTGGAGGGTTGCTATCATTGTCGAGGCCAAGTTTTAAAATAGAAAATATTGATGTTAATGAGGGGCAAAAGTTTATGGAGAGTTATTTGAGTAGGTATGGTGTGACTAAAGAGTCTTTGATTGTGTTGTCGGTAATTGTTTTTCTTCTTTGCAGTGTTACTATAGTGGTGGCTTTTAAAACGATATTGGTTCAGCATAAGGGAGTGGTAGGTATATTAAGATCTATTGGTGTGTCTAAGAAGTTTTTAAGGGTTGATTTGTTGTTTAGGCTTTTGTTGTGGTCTTTGTTTGCGTCTTCTATAGGGATTGTTTTGAGTTTGATAGTTTTATCTGTAATGCAGGCGTATGGTTTTTTGCGGGTTTTATCGCATACTGTTTTGATATATCCTGATCCGCTTATTATAATCTTGAATTTTGTTTTGGTTTTTGTTATTATCTTGTTGGTAATTCTTAGAAGTGATTTGGAGTGAGGAGGGGTTTTTATATAATTTTAGTGTTATTGGTGGCATTAATTTTAAGGCTTTGTCCGACTTTTTTGAGTGGGTTGCCGTTTTCTACTGATGCGTGGAGTCCTATTAGGAATGCTGAAGTTCTTATGAGGTATACGCCTGTTTCGATGGGTGATGATAAGATTTTTGATGGGTATAATAATTATTGGCCTGCGAATAGTATTTTTGGAGTGATTTTTTCTTATGTTGTTGGGCTTAAGGTTATGGATGCTATGGCGATTGGTATTCCATTAGTTGGAACTTTAACTGTTCTGATTTTTTATGTTTTGGTGGAAAAGATTAGTAAGAATTCTGAGGTGGCGTTCTTTTCCTCAATTTTGTTAGCCGTGGCTTATCCTTATGTATTGTTTACTGCTGGTGTTACTAAAGAGACTTTTGCTAATCCGTTGTATGTTTTAATTTTGCTTATTTTTCTGGGTTATGGTGGATTGAGGGGTTTGTTGCTTTTTGTGATAGTTTCTGTGGCATTGGTCATGTCGCATCATTTAACGGCATTAATTGCTATAACTATCTTAGTGAGTGTAACGTTTGCGATAGAAATTTTTAGGGTGCGGAGGGGGAATGATCTTAATAAGTTTAGTATTTTACTTACTTCTATATTATCATTAATAGCTGTTATGTATTTTAATTTTTATGCTCAGAGGGGATTGAGGATAGCTGTTACATCTAGTGATGTGCTTTCTGTTGTTTCTTATCAGGTTGTTGCGTTTGTTTTAGTTCTTTATTTTATTTTTAAACCTGGGTCGTATTCTAGAAAAAGAACATTTTTATCGTGTTTGTTGGGTATAATTTTAGTTTTTTTAATTATTTTGCTTGCTACTGAAAGGCCTATAGTTCCTGGTGCTCCTATATTACCAAAATATTATTTATTTTATGCTAGTCCGTTTGTTTTAATTTCTCCGTTAATGATTTTAGGGTTTGGTGTAGTGCGAGATGTGAAGGATGAAAAGTATATGGTGCCACTTTTTTGGCTTGCAGTGCTTCTTGGGCTTGAAGGTTATGCGGTGTTTGGGAATTCGCCATTGGGTTTTGTCTTAGCTTATAGGGTTATAGATTTTCTTTGGCTTCCATTAGCTATCATTTCTGCGTTTGGGCTTTATAGGCTATTAATCAATGGACATGTAAAAATCTCTAAATTCATAGTATCTCTGTCCATATTGTTAATTCTAGCATTAAATTCTTATGATTTTTATGCAAGTATCATGCTTCAAGAACGCTATTTAGGATATTTTTGGCTTTATTCACAACAAGAATACGCGGCATCTAAATGGATTACCACGGTAACTAATCAAACTATTCTAGGTGATGTGAAAGTTTCTTATCTATTAAGTGGTTATTTTAATGTTCCTACAAACCCTGAGCAAGGTCTTCAATACTTAATCGGGGATAAGGACATTAAACGAATAACACTTTTTACTTATGAACAAATGTTAAAGAATGGATATGTGCTTTCTGGTGGTTATAGTATAGATTTACCTAAAAATTGGACAGAAAAAACAAACAACCTAAATCTCATATATTCTAATGGTCAAGTAGAAATTTATAATAGGTGAATGATCATGAACAGTTTAATAGAACTCTCTAATGTTTGGAAGCGTTATGGCATAACTGAAGTTCTGAAAAATATAAATCTTAAAGTTGAGGAGGGTGAATTTATAGCAGTCCGTGGTAAATCAGGTGTTGGAAAAACCACATTATTAAAAATAATCGGTTTTCTGGAGCAACCAGACAAAGGTGAAGTTAAATTGTTCGGCAAACCAATTAACAATCTCAACGATAATGAAAAATCAGAATTAAGATTACATAATATAGGCTTCATATTTCAATTCTTTAACCTAATACCATCCCTAACAGTCTTAGAAAACATAGAATTACCACTGGCATTAGCAGGAATGAAGAAGCAGCAAAGAAGGAAAAAAGCATATGAACTTCTAGAATATTTTGATCTAACAAATTTAGCAAATAGATTTCCTGAGACTCTTAGCGGAGGTGAGCGGCAACGTATAGCAATAATAAGAGCTTTGGCGAATAATCCAAAACTCATTTTAGCTGATGAACCAACATCTAGCCTAGATAACGAAAACTCAGAATTGCTAATAAGGTTGCTCACTAAAATTAACCGAGAAAAGAGAGTAACCATAATATTGACAACAACAGACCTTTACGAAAAATTACCAACAACAAAGGACTACATGCTAAAAGATGGATACTTAAAAACACTTACATAAACGCTCATCCCTAGAAACTAAAAATCTTAGTTTTTATTGAATTCTCTCATCAGCTCATATATGTTAAGAAACAGTTTGTATGATATAAAGATTATAACAAACTTACTTAATGAAATTAAATATAAATTATTGTAAGTTTTTGGAAGTGATTTTAAGAGTTTCCATGAAGGAATAGAAGAATTACCATAAAGATCAATAACTTAGTGATAGAGAAAATTCTTCTGAGTGTAAAATTAAAGGAAATTGAACTTGAAACAAAGTCAAGGTTTTCTTCTTGTTTTATGAATTCAAAATAATATTTTTCTCTTATAAAAGTTAATTTTATGAAGCAATTTCTAGAGTGCTTTTAATTTTTTTACAATATTCTGAAGAGTTTCTGGAACTTGTAATTCCGGTATTTGGGATGGGTCAGTGCCCGCTTTTAACTCTTCAACGATTCTTTGAACTGTTTCGTATACATACTCGTCATATTCCGGGTCCAATGGACAACTTTCAAATCCTTGCTCACAATTAAGTTCATGCTTTCGCGGATATTTACATTCATTACACCGATTTTGGAAAAACAGCTGACCTAAGTATACTTCGAAGCCTGGTTTCCAATGATTCAGCACATTGAGCGATTCAGTAACTGCCCACTCATCAGGATCTTCAATAACTGAACTTTTTTCTTTGTCGATCTTAAGTAGCATCTCAACATAATTACTGCTTTTCTTAATTTCCCTTAAGCGCTCATCTTCAAGTTCAAATTTAAGCATCCTTAGAATTTCCCTTGTTTTTGGCATTTCAGAAATTTTATGAGCTAGTTCATCTCCATGAAATCTAATGAAGCGTGTAAGAGCTCCAGCTGTTAGCGGTGGTGTGAAGAAAAGGTCTAGTGTATCAGACTTAAGAGCTTCCTTTATTTCATTTTTAAGTGGATCGCCTGGTGGTAGCATGTGCATAACTCTTAAACAAGACTTACGTGCTTTTCTCTTCTCACCAAGATTCCAAAGTAAACTTGCATATTCAAGTAAATAGAGAACTTCTGATTTATCAAGTTCCATAGCCTTAATGATTTCTGTCTCTGCCTCCTTAAATTTTCCTCTGCTTTCAAAGAGGAGCGCATAATAGTAATGGAAATAAGCTCTATCTTTTTCGTTATGGCATGATGCGATACTTTGCTTAAGTATCTCTTCAGCCTCATTACATCTGCCTTTAGCTTCATATAAATAAGCAAGTGTAGTCAGTATGAGAGGATTCTCAGGCTCTTTAACTAACAATTCTTTTAAAAATTTTTCAGCTCTATCACTATAGCGAAGAAGTATGCCTCTAACTTTATCTTCATCAGCTTCTTCTAAAACTTCTTTTAAAAGTTCAGTATCGAAATTAACTTCACCTCTAAGCATCTGTCTTAAAACATTCAATAGATCCGTCTCACTATGATTCTCCATCCTATATTCTATTTCTCTTAATAATTAAATAAATTTTTGCTTCACATGTACTGTGTTACATGGTTTTTGATATGCTCTTTTTCTGAATGCGTTTTCTAATATTGGCTTTCTATTATTAAAAGCCGATATTATATCTTAACAAATGAACATGAAAAGGCTTAAACTAAAAACCTTACATTACGCACAAATCATACAACACAGCACTTTACATGTTCACTCTTAAATAAGATTTTTGTAGCTGATTTTCTCTTGCTCATTCGCGGATATCCTTGATCTTATTAGTTGACATGCTCTAAGCTTTTCAGGATAGGCTAGTATTTTTGTCCAAGATATGGATCTTGTACCGATCCAAAAACCGGCCATACATTCTTATTTAAGAGCGGATTCTATTTTATCAAATTTTTCATTGTTTATAGAATTATTTCGATTATGCACTCTCTTTGATACATTAGAACTACTGTTATAAAATTTAAATTTATATGTGACACAAAGTTAATATTCTTATGGATGAGGTTGTTTTTGCAAATTGGAGGGAATTGTTAAAACTAACTTACGATCTAGCTTTTAAAGTGAGTAATTCAGGATACAAACCTGATATGATTATAGGCATAAGCAGATGGGGATTAATACCTGCTCTTCTATTATCAGATGCCTTAAACATTAATGATATTGCATCAATCAGAATCCAACATTGGAGCCAAGGTTTAACCGGCTCTACAATAAAGATACAAGAACCAATAGGAGTTAATGTGAAAGATCATAAAGTGTTAATTGTTGATGAAGTCGCAGACACAGGTTTAACATTAAAAGCAGCAACAGAAGCATTAAGCTCATTAGGAGCAAAAGAAATAAAAACTGCAGTATTATATTTAAAACCAAGAAGCATATTTAAGCCAGATTATTACAGTATTCTAATGAAAACTAACGCGTGGATTATTTACCCATGGAGCATATTCGAAGAACTAAGTGATATACTCAATGCATGCAATAACAATTCTAATATAGAAATGTTCATAAATAAAGTTGAATTAGAAAATCTTTTAAGCTCACAACAAATTAATGAATTTTTAAAAATTCGATGCAAGAAAACAGAAAAATTGTAAGCTTCTTTTCTCTATCATTTTCATAAATCCTATAATCCTTAAAAGATTAAAAGCTCCTGCAACAGTCTGCTGAAAGAAAAGTTACGATACGAAGTTTAAGTGTCGATTAGGGTGGGTAAACGGAAGATATAAAAACTACTTTTAGATTATAATAAAATGATTAATATGGAAATGTGTATGAGATGTGGGTCTGTAAGGGAGGATTTGGAAGTAAGGTGTAAGAGGTGTGGTGGTCCGTTTAAAGTGGTGATTGATTTTCCTTTTGTGAAAAGTGATTTGAGGGCAAATTTTCCTTATATAAAGGAGTGGGTGACTCTTGGGGAATTTAATACTCCGATGATAAGAAAGAATAATGTTTGGTTTAAGCTTGATTCTTTAAATCCGACTGGATCTTATAAAGATAGAGGTGCTGTTACTCTTATTTCTTATTTAAAGGGGAGGGGTATTAGAAGGATAAGTGAAGATTCTTCGGGGAATGCGGGGGCTTCAATAGCTGCTTATGGTGCTGCTGCTGGTATGGAGGTTGAGATATATGTTCCAGAAAATGTGAGTGGTGTTAAAGCTAAGCAGATTGAGCTTTATGGTGCGAAAATTATTAAAGTTAAAGGTAGTAGGAATGATGTTGCAAAAGCTGCTGAAGGATCGAGTGCATATTATGCATCACATATTTTGCAACCACATTTTAGAGATGGGATAAGGTCGCTTGCTTATGAGGTTGTTAGGGATTTAGGTTGGAGAGCGCCAGATTATTTCTTTATACCTACGTCGGCAGGATCGTTACTTCTTGGTGTTTATGAGGGATTTAAGCATATGTTAAATGATGGTATAATTGATAAAATTCCTAGGATAATTTCTGTTCAAACAGAGCAGGTTATGCCAGTTTGTGCGAAGATTAAGGGAATTAATTATTTACCGCCTACAAAAGTTACTTCGGTGGCTGATGCATTAGTTAGTACGCAACCATATTTGCTTGAGGAGATGGTCAAAATTCTTAAGGAGACGGGAGATTGTGTTGTTGTGAGTGATGAGGAAATAATAGTTGCTCATAAAGAGCTTGCAAAGAATGGTATTTTGGTTGAGTATAGTTCAGCGGTTGTGTATGCGGCGTATAAAAAGATGAGGTTAAGTGGTGAGAGTGTGGTTTTGCATATTACTGGGCATGGTTTAAAGTCTATTAAGTTTTCTTAGAACTGTTTCAATAGCTTTTTCTGCAAGTTCTTCTGGAGTATTAACATATAATATAGGGGCTGTTAGTCGATTATCAAAACCTATATTGAATGCTTTTTCAAGTTTGTCGGTTGTCATGCCGGTATTTTTTAGTATGATAACTGGTTTGCCGTAAGAATAAGCCATGAAGAGCTCTATGATTGTGCCTATTTCACCTCCGAGGGTAACTAAAATATCTGATGTTCTTACAAGTATTGTGCTGCGTGCTTTAAAATCTAAACCAGTATCTATGGGTATGAAAAATTTGTTTCTTGGAGGTATTTCTTTTGGGTTAATAGGTAAAATAAAAACAACTTGTATTCCTCTTTCAGCAGCAATATCTGCAACATCTCGCATTAATCCCCAATATCCGCCTAGAATAATTCGTACATTATCTGGAAGCTTTTTAATAAATCTCTCAGCAACCTCTTTATTACTACCCTCACTATGAGCTGCAACACCTATGTTAATCATACAAGAAATACATAATGCGCATTTTTAAATTTTACTACTGCTAATAAAAAATGAATCATATCTATGATCATAACTTTATAGCGTTAGGATCACTTTTAATAATAACTTATTTAAGCAAATTATTTGATTAGTTTAATCTTAAAGATTAATTTTCGCTTTTGAATAAAAGGCAGAGTAGAAGAATATAGAATAAAACATTTATATGAAGAGGTTTGATATTCGTTTTATCAATTTATTATGTATTATATCGCATAAAGAATTTATTTATCTCTTAATTTTATCTTCTAACTATGAATGTGAATCCAAAGTTTGCAATACTGATAGGGATTGTGGCAATCTCTACTGCAAGTATTTTTGTGAGGTTAAGTAGTTCATCGCCATTAGTTATAGCGGCATATAGGATGCTTTTTGCTAGTATTTTAATGGGTTTGTTGGGTGTGAATAATTTAGGGAATATTAAGAATCTTTCGAGGAGGGAGGTTATTATATTGTTAGTTTCTGGTATTGCTCTTGGGGGGCATTTTGGAACTTGGACAGCATCGCTTTTCTTTACTTCAATAGCAGCAAGTACTGTTTTAACAGATTCTTCGCCGATATTTGTGACGATAATTTCATGGTTATTGCTTAAGGAGAAAACGAGGTTAAAAGAATTTTTTGGAATAATTCTCTCATTGATTGGTGTTATGCTAATAGCGGGTAGTGATGTTAGTATAGGGGCTATGAATAATTTTCATGGCGACTTATTGGCTTTATTAAGTGCAGTTTTTATATCAATTTATTTAGTGGCTGGAAGAAGGTTAAGAAGAATCTTAGATTTGGCATCTTATACGTTTATCGTGTACGGTATTGCATCATTAACTCTCTTCGTTGCTGCACTACTTATGAGTAATAATGTGATGGCATTATCAATCCATGAATTGTTAATTTTTATCGCATTAGCATTAATACCCTCGGGTTTAGGGCATAACTCTTATAATTATGCATTGAAGTACTTAAAGGCATCAATAGTTAGTGTAGCGACACTAGGTGAGCCTGTAGGTGCTAGTATATTAGCACTTTTAATATTTAAAGAAATACCATCAATAACAACGATAATAGGCGGAGTTATAGTCATATTGGGCATTATAATAACCATTATGTATAAGGAGGGTGAATAATTAGCATTCCTATATGTTATCAATAACGAATTTATTTCATATTAACCTGTTAAAAATGATAAAAGTTCAACGTAAAAGCATTCTAAGTAGTGGTATCGTTGATCATTCTACGTTATATAATCGTCCAATTTTTATAATTTTTGAATTGGTTTGATATATTTTATTTTAAAACATTTAAAAAATGATGTACGATGATGTACTTATATGTTTTAGGAATAATGATAAGGCTCAATGTGACATTAGCCTCATTATTAAATATGTGGGAAAAAAATAAGAATATAGTGCTCGATTTAATCAGGTACACGGTCCAAGATTTAGATATTACTGTTAAACACTTATTTTTACATACAACCTATATAGGAGATAATATATTTGTTGCAGAATTTTTAGGTAAGGCGCGTTCAAAATATATTGAAATTATACTCATTTATTCTGATAATCCTATAAAAGCACTCGAAACATTTTATAGAGCTAAATCTCTAGGGCTTGTAGAATATCAAGAGGACAATTCAAAAAGAAAATCTTAATATTAGTATAGCGTAAACTTCTTAAATCAATTCACAATATTAAATTTAATGATATCTATTTTATCTTCGTAATTATTGGTTGTAGTTTAACCAAAAAATACTATAATTATGAGTTATTTCTTTAGTTCTGGGAATTCATCATAGAAATATTCGTACTTTTCTTTAATACCTTTACTTTTCTTATCTTCTTCTAATTTACGAAGTTCTCTTCTTAAGATTTTACCACTTATTGTTTTAGGAAAGTCATCAACAAATTCTAATATTCTTGGTATTTTATAATACGCTAATTGATGTTTTGCATATTTGAAAATATCGAGTGCTAATTCTTTTGATGGATTATAACCTGGTTTTAATACTATAAATGCTTTAACAACCTGATATTTTTCTGGGTGAGGGCTACCAACTACTGCAATTTCTGCAATTGCGGGATGTTGAATCAATACACTTTCTACTTCGCTTGGTCCAACTCTATAATCACTTGTTTTAATAACATCATCTGCACGTCCAACGAACCACCAATAACCTTTTTCGTCAAAGTATGCTTTATCTCCAGTTAGATAATATTCACCCTTAAAGGCTTCCATATTGCGTTGTTCTTCCATGTAACCTTTAAGTAAACCTATTGGTCGCCATGGCGTAAGTTTCACAGCTATATGTCCTATTTCACCGGGGTTTGTTATTTCATTACCTTCATCATCTAATAGAACCATGTTATACATAAATGTTGGTATTCCTACGGAACCAGGTAATATATGTCCTTTAAACCAAGGAGGATTACCAATCATTGCAGTAGTTTCAGTTTGACCGTAAAAATCTCTTACCTCCAGCTTAATTTCATCTAAAACTTTTACATAAACGCCTGCACCTAAAGGTTCACCTGCAGAGACTGCATCATGAATATTTTCGAAATTAAACTTTTTAATGTTACCTTTAAGAAAAGCTCTCCATGCTGTAGGTGGAGCGCAGAAAGTTGAAACTTTTAGTTCTTCTATGGCATGTAAATATTTGTCAGGCTCGAGACGACCTGAATAATAGAATCCAGTTGTTGTAGCTCCAACTATAAATGGTGCAAAGAAGGAGCTCCATGCATACTTAGCCCATCCAGGAGCACTAAGATTATTATGTACTTCACCTGGTTGAACGTTTATTATCATTGCAGTGGTAAGATGCCCTACAGGATAGCTTGTTGCAGTATGAACGACTCTTTTGGGCATTCCGGTGGTTCCACTTGTGAAGAACACGTATATAGGATCATCGCTCTTCGTTGTTGTGGGTTCAGCTTGGGTTGATTCACGTTTAATAACATCATAACTTTCCCAACTTTTCTTTCCGTTTCCGATGATTAGCTTAATGATGGGAGTTATATTAGATTTCTCTAATGCATCGTCAACTAAAGATGCTGATGCTTCATCGGAAATAATGGCTTTTGGTGGTTGTGTTTTAAACCTGTAGACTAAATCTATTAGGGTTAACGTAGTTGCAACTGGTACTCCTATAAAACCAGCTTTAATGATAGCTAAGTTTACGATCCAAAGTTCTGGTAAAAGTGGTAATATGATATAAACACTATCGCCTTTATTTAAACCGTGTCCTCTTAAATAGTTAATAAGTTGATTAGCTTCATTAGCTAAATCGTGATAAGAATATTTCTTTTCTTCCCATGTATGCAAATTGACCCAGTGTAATGCAAGTCGATTACCATTCTCTTTGACATGAATTCCCTCAAAAACTTCATATGCCCAATTGAAATATTCAGGTTTATTAGTATTATTCAATCTATTGAAGAATTGTTTCATCAATTTTTCTTTATTTTGATCATTGGGAAGTTTTATTAAGTTTATAAATTCTTTAAAAATGGATGCAAATTCCGTCTTGTACAAGGTGAACACCTTGTATATTCTAAATATTAGTACGTATCATATATATTTAACGCTTAAATATAAATTGTTCACATCTATGAAGAGTTTTGCATATAAGACAATGTATCAGATTATTATGAATTTGATATAAATATTATGTATTCATATTATTGTGTATTAATTAATGAATTTTAGTGTTTTAATTATTTTTAGTTGATATTAATGTTTTTGTTAAGGTGTTATGTATGTTTTATTAGGGATTCAGTTACTTTATGATGTTTTGCTAGTTAGATTGGAAATTGTGAGTGCGTATTCAAGGTTTGATAGATTTCTCATGTAGCTTAGTATAAGTTTCTTTTCAGCTTTTCTTAAAGCTTCTGAAAGTGTTGATGGGACTATACCTAATTTTTTAGCTAGTTCATTAAAGCTAATTGATCTTGGGTAATTGTAGTATCCTAGGTTGTAAGCTGTTTTTAGAATTTCAATTTCTCTTGGTGTGAGAGGTTCAAGTGATATTTTTCTTGAACTAATAATTTGTGTGTTGATGCCTTTCTTTTCGAGTTCATTAATAAAATGTTTTAATGATTTTGATGATGGTATTAAAATTGTCCATGGTGTATAACCATTTCTTGGTAATGTAAGGAATGGGCATGTCATGCAAAAGGTTTTTGATTTGCTGACTGCATTATGTATAGCTGGATGCTTGAGCGTGGTAACGATAAGTGATTTATTCTGGTTTGCGTTTATTATTATAACATTTTTTCTACCTAATTCATGTCTTAATGATGAGTATAATGTTTTGTTATTTAGATTATTGTTTGATATTATTTCTATCATGAGTAAGGCTCTATCATTTTTAACGAGTTTGCAGCTAAGAAGTCTTGCAGTAGCATCGTATTTTTCTAATAAGTTGGCTAAGTTGCTGTTAAATTTTATATTTATTGTTATAAGCCTAGGTTTCATAGTAATAATATATATTTGGATCTATTTATAGTTAACCGAATATATTCGGTTAAAATTTTAAGTTATAAACTAATACTTGTATTAACTTGGTGAGTACATATGTACATTCAGCAAATCATTGAATTGATATACGCTGTGTACTTTTTAGGCGTTCTAACGTTCTTTATTATTTTTGCTAGTAAACTTACAAAACCACCAAAGCGAAATTTTGATGGTGGTGAGCATGGTATGGGGAAGGAGGAGAAACAATGGCTTGTAGTGTTGATTATTGTCTTTCTTGTTTTTAATATAATAACATTAACGTATTTGCCATGGCAAAAATGGTTATTACCATGGGCGTCAGCAAAACCTGTTAAAACATTTCATATTACGATGAATAATTATACGTTTTATTTGCCTGAGAATCCTATTATAATAAAAGTTAATGAGCCAGTGGAATTTATTGTAACTTCTAAGGATGTAACCTATGGTTTTGGTGTTTTCAGAGCGGATGGTACGATGGTGTTTCAGATGCAGGTAATTCCTTGGTATAATAATAGTATAATATGGATTTTTGATGAACCGGGGAATTATACTATACGGTCAACAGAATATTCTGGTCCAGAGCATCCTTACATGGTTATTCCTAATGCTATAAGGGTGATGCCCTAATGTCTCAATCGAGCATACCGTTAGAAAAAATTACGCTTAGGTATGAAATAATAGCATTATTGTTTCTTGCAGTTGCAGGTATAGAAGGTTTTATGATGAGAATTGAGCTTGATAATATACCTTTGATATCATATGATCACTATTTTGCTGTAATGACGGCGCATCCAATTGTAGGGATTTATGGTTGGGCGTATTTAGCTGTAATGGGGGCATTTTATTATTTAGTACCGAAACTTCTTAATAAGGAGCTCTATAGTAAAAAGATAGCTATGATAGGACTTTGGATGCAAACTGCCGGTGTAATAATTGCTTGGTCGGCTGGTTTTGTTTTTCACTATGGAGCACTTTATACATTATATTGGCCACTTCCTGTTGCTTGGGATAGATTTTCACCAGTTGGAGCATTAACATATGCTGTGGGTGTTGCGTTGATAGAAATTTCAGTTCTTCTTTTCATATTTAACATATTTGCAACTATATTCTCTCATAAAAAGGGGAGTGATAAAGTGGTTAGAAACTTTCTTATAGCGGCATTTGGTATAGATGCTTTACTTGGTGTTTTAAGTCGTATTAGGCATAGTAGGCGTCTTTCTCATATGGATGGTGGTGTTAAGGATCCGCCACCTCCTGTTTTCATAGTCTCTGTAATGAGAGGATCTATTGATGCGGTGATAAATTCAATAGTTTTGATTGTGGCTGGGCTAATTATTCTTGTATACAGTATATCTGCTATAGCAGGTACATATTTAAATCCGCAATTAATTGATCCATTAATTTATAAAAATTGGTACTGGTGGGGACTTGATATGATTGCTGATGGTGATGTTTTAATCTGGACGGCTGGAACATTATATTTATTAGCTCCATTATTAGCGAATCGAGCACTTTATGGTGAAAGGGTTGTACGTTATGTGATTCTTGCTGATTTAATAGTTTCAATGGGTGTATGGAGTCATCATTTACTCTCTGATAGACCGCAACCTGCTATGTTGCGATTGGTTTCGGGGCAATTTATTACATGGGGAGAATTTTTCACCATGGGACTTAGCTTCTTTACGGCATTAATTACGTTATGGCTTGGTCGTCCAATAAAATCAAGTATGTCATTAAAATTCATGTTAGGGGCGATCTTCGGATTTGCGTTAGGAGGATTTGCAGGATTAGTGCAAGCAAATTATGGGTTGAATGTTATAATACACAATACACAATGGATAGCTGGTATTCATATACATATGATGCTTTTAGCAGGATTAAGTAGTTTAATATTTGCTGTGATTTACACACTTCTTCCAATGTTAACTGGTAAGGGATTAATAAGCGAGAGATTAAGTAATCTTCACTTTTGGCTTTGGATGATTGGAAGTGTGGGCATGTCAATTGCAGTAGGATTAGCAGGAACTGCGGGGATGCTACGGAGGGATCTTTATTTTGGTACATCAATGTACTTACCTTACATGTATATTGGAACGGTTTTTGCAATAATAATGGCACTAGGATATTTAATGTTCGTAATTAATGTAATAAAAACCTATGGATTAAAAACATTAGTTGGCCTCTTTATACCTTTAAAACAATAATTATTTTTTACTTTTTGTCATATTTAATATGATTAGATTTGCTATTAATTTTTTTAAACTTCTTGTGTCAACTTTCATAGTAAGTGTTGGATGTGCGCTCTGTAATCTATTTGTAATCTCATTTATCATTTCACCAATATTTCTTTTATCAGTAACATAGTCTAAACCTTTTTCTATTGTTAATTTAGCAATTTCATTCTCTATTTCTTCTCTTAAAATTTTAAATGTTTCTTGATCAATATTAGTTTCAACTTTTTTCTCTTGTTCAGCTTGAGTTTTCCTTGTTAACTCTTGAATCTCCTTTTTTACTTTAAATACTATTAAACTTCCTCCTTTAATGTATTCTTGAATAATGTCATGACCATTGGGTACAAATTTAGTTTTAACAACAACACCCTCAAATGTCTCAGGCTTTAAGGCTAGAATAGAAAGTTTTTCCATTAGATCATTAATACTATTATAATTTACTTTCTCATAATATGGTATTGGTAATTTAAATTCTTCTAAAATTTTATATTTTTCTGGAGGTGTTATCCAAAAATCCTCTTTTCCTATCTCAAAAATTATCAGATCTAAAGGTTTCGAATAATCTTTATGAAATCCTCTAGGCGTGTAATCTCTTCCAAAAAGTTCACATTCAATTATAAAACCCTCATCAACAGCTCTTTTTATTTTATTTATTAGTTCAGTTTCGGTAACTGTAAGGAATAAAAGATGAGCTAATTGATCAAAAGCTATTTTGTCACTACTATGTTTAAAGATACCAGTTTGTGAGAATTGTATATGTGTTCCATCATATTTACTCTCTGCATATACATCAAGTTTATGTTCAACTATATACGCATAGACTTGTTGAGTAGGATGTTCAATGTGATAAGGTTTTATAAGAGGTTTGCTTGAAGACTTATAAAGTTCAATAATCCATTTAGCCTCTTCATTACTAGGAAGTACCCTATATTTTCTCTGAACCAAATTTATGGCTTTTTCAATTTCTGCACTCATCAATATATAATTGATAAAAATATTATTTAATGTTAACTTAAGCAATAATACTTTAAATGTTTCCCCACTTAAAGAGCAAGTTTATTAGTTTATGACACCTAGTTCTGAAAGTTAGTCAACAATGACTTTTGCAAAACTTTAGGTGCTGCAAGGTTTAATAAATGTTGTTAGTTACTGTATACTCTTAACTGTCAAGATAATTCTCTCCATACTATTTTTTAATGTATGATCAAATGATAAAAGGAACTTAATGGGAACTAGGGTTTATAGTAATAAACCAAAGACTCATGAAAGAGGATCATTGAAGTTCAGAGGCGTTCTGAGTGGAACTATCAAAATTAATGAAAACTTCACAGGGGTAAGCTTAGAAAGGTGATGAGTAACTAATTAATGACTATCTTAGAAGTGAGAATCTCACAACTTTAGTCGGGAGAATGCTAAACCTTCTCTAATATATCTTTTTCACGTAAGATTTCTTTGTCAATTTGATTTAGCCTTTTCATCCAGTATGGGAGAAGCTTGAGCCTATAATAGTTTGAAGTGAGGAATCCGTACCTGTCTCCAAAGACGACTGCCTCAAGGATACACTCGTTCTGAAACATTTTATGCTTCAGTTCAATAGTGTACTCGTATGTAGTTAGACCATAGACGAAGTCCTTAATCAGCTTCTCAAACTTTTTAAGCTGTCTTTTCATCCTTTAAACACCAAATAACAAACTTAAAACTCCTTATTAAACATTAACCATTAAATGCTGTGTTGCATGATTTTTGATACGCTCTTTTTCTGAGCATGTGCTTTCTAATACTGGTTTTCATTATTAAAGCCAATTTATAACTTAACATATGAATATGAGAAGGCTTAAACTAAAAACCTTACACTGCATACTTAAATCATGCCAGTATAAGAGCGAATAAACTTATATAATAGCGATGTTAAATTATCTAGTGGATATTGTATGAGAAAAGACGAGAAGGAGGAAAAAAAGAAGGAAAGTGAGGTTGTTAAAGCCGCTAAAAGCCTCGTTTACGGCATGGCTGCGCATGGAATGGTTTCATACGCCCTAAAGACTAGAATGTATCTTGAAAATCTGTTCATGCTCATAACACTCGGCGACATGCTCGGCTTACCAATATTGCCACCATATTACACCCTTAGACTATTACCATACACGGTACCTCATATCAAGACCTGGAAGAGAACCCTTTTAAGAGAAAGGGATGTCACAGATATGATAGTGGGATGAAGATTATGAACATAAGAGAATATTTTGAAAGCCATCCAAACTTAAAGTATATTGTTTTCGGTGGTAAGGGTGGCTTAGGTAAAACAACTCTTTCAGCAGCCACAGCTTATTGGCTTTCCAGTAAAGGTAAAAAGGTTGTCGTGTTCTCAACTGACCCTCAAGCAAGTCTCACAGACATTTTTGAAAGAAACATCTTCGGTAAGGGTGAAGTCGAGATAGTTTCAAACCTGTATGCTCTCGAAATAGACGCTGACAAACACATTGAAGAGTATCAGAATTCTATAAAAAAGAAGATAGTTGAAATGTATGGGGAGGTCCCTCCCGAAATTGAAGAATATATTACATCTGCTTCAGCTGAACCCGCTATGGCGGAATCAGCCACATTCGATGCGATGGTTGAGCTTATGACCAGCGGAAAATATGACATATATATTTTTGACATGATGCCCCATGGGCATGCGATAAGGTTTCTTGGCATGAGTCAAATACTGGATGCGTGGATCGACAAAGTTGTCGAGACGAGAAAAAAAGCTTCAGAGTATGGCGAGGTTGCAGCCGTCATGAGCGGTAAAGGCGGCCTAGCCCAAGAGGATGCAATTTTGGATGAACTGAACTTTATTAGATCAAGACTTGATTTTGTTAGCACAATAATGAAGGACCAGGAACATTTAGCATTCTTTTACGTGCTTATACCAGAGGAGATGGCCATATTGGACACTCAGAAGGCAATAAGCATGTTCAAAGAGTTCGGAATCCCCATAAGCGGTGTGATTGTCAATCAAGTTTATCCCACTGAACTTTTAAACGACCCATCTACACCCCAATTCCTTAGAAATAGGATTACCATGCAACAAGTTCACATGAGGAAGATTAAGGAACTTTTTGGTGAAATGATTCTCGGGATAGTGCCAATGCTTGACAGAGAACCTAAAGGTTTAGAGATGATTGGAAAGATTGCTAGCATACTCTATGGAGGGATCTAAATGAACTTTAGCGAATTTGTAGAGTCAAAACCTAATTTAAGATATCTGTTTTTCGGCGGTAAAGGTGGAGTTGGAAAGACAGTTGTCGCAGCTGGAGCAGCACAATATTTTGCAACAAAGGGAAAAAAGACAATAATATCTTCAACAAACCCCGTTCACAGTCTGTCAAGCATTTTTAAAGTAGACATATGGGGGAAGGGTGTCCAACAGCTTTCTGAAAACCTTTATGCCATCGAATTCGACATATCGAAGACAGTCGAAAAGTATAAGGCTGAAATGAAGGAAAAATTGCTCGCATTTATCAAGACCGCGGACATACCAGTAGACCCAGGGCCATTCCTAGATATAGCGACAACAAATCCCGCCTTTGAGGAAGCAGCTATGTTCGATGACATGGTTAACTTGATAATCGAAAACAAGTTCGACATATACGTTTTCGACACTGCACCTGTAGCACACACCTACAGACTTCTCGGCCTATCCAAGGTCTACGACCTGTGGCTTAAAAGGCTGATCAAGAGCCGTGAGGAGGCCCTTTCATTAAGGGCTAAACTTTCCTTTAGAAAGAAAAAGGTTATTGAAGAAATAAGGAATGATCCAGTACTCCAAAGTGCTCTCGAAACGAGAAAGCGTACAGAGGAGGCTAAGAAGATTTTGACAGACAGTAATAAGACTGCATTCTTCTTTGTAACTTTACCGCTCGCTCTTCCCATAGCTGTCATAGAGAGATTCATAACATGGGTTAAGGCGTTCGATATACCCGTTGGAGGAGTTATTGTAAACGGTGTCCTCCCAAAAACATTGTTTAAAGATGAAAACTTGTCATCATATGTCGCAAACAAGCTGAAGGAGCAGGAGAGTTACCTTAAAATAATAGACAAAAAGTTTCCTGGTCTAGTGAGAGCATATATACCATTGTATGAGACAGAGGTTATAGGTCTCGAGATGGTTAACAGGGTCGCTAGTGCACTAGCCGATGGTGGTTTCAACCTCGTCCAGTAAGTAAAACTGTAAACTTTGACTATGTCGCTTACAAATCAGATTAAAAGAGCTTAATGGGAATTAGAGAAATCTTCTATTGCGTAGCCTGATTGCATTAGTAGGTCAAATATACATTTTATAGACTGCACATCTACTATGTCGCCTACAATCTTAATCCATGCTTCATTCTCTTTAATAGAGAGGAGGTTAATACAGTTTTTGGAGACTGATAGACTTTCTTTAATCCTATCTATAAAATTTTTTGCCCTATCCACATCATCTGTAAAAACCATCATATTAAATCTGCTTAAATCAATTGTTTTAAAACTTTTGTCAAGTTTAAGCTGCTTAATGTACTCCCTTTTACACACATATATGTTAATTGGATATCTTCTCGTAAGTGTGCCCCAAACATACATGTGATCCCTATCCTTTAATATTGGAGACAGCAAATAGAACATTGGATTCTCCCTCCAGGTCAAAGACATAGTAACGTCTATCCTATTAAAGGATCCACTCTCCTTTGGAATACATAGTGCCTTAAACCCTCTACTGTATCTTCTAAAGCCGACAAACTTACAAGATGGTGATAAAACGTTTCTAATCTCTTCTGCATACTTTACTAACGCATTACTGTTAGCCCTTAAGCCTACAGCGAACAGGATTGCGAAGACAACCACTACACCGATCAGCACATAAAACTCGTACATTAAAAAAGTAAAAATGAAGAGAGATATAAAGTTATCTGGAGGCCTTTATCTCCTTGTACGCCTTATACCCCTCATAGATCATTACCAGTGCCAACAGTATTAGGACAACATTTATTATCGCAGCAATTCCAAGACCTACCTTTGTAGGGTCTGCAATATAGCCTGTTATCCCAGAATATGAAAGGTATACTAGCGCCGCAATCGTTGTAATAATCATGAATGCCATTGGGATGCTCGTATAGATGGTAGACCTCTTCTCTCTCAAAAGCCATAAAGTTATTATCATTAAGGCCAATCCAGCCATGAGTTGGTTCGCTCCACCGAAAGTACCCCAAATGTAGGAGAAGGCTGCACCAGTCTTCGGGCTTGTAACAATGTAGACAATAAACATGACTATGAACGCACTGATATACTTATTCCTTAGTATGCCACCTAAAGTGGGTCCGGTCAGTTCTGACAGGACCAGACGAGATATTCTAAGTCCAATATGCATTATAGTTATTGCCAATATTATCAGCATCACGCTAGTGTACACTCTTCCAAAGTCTATGGGAACACCCCATACATTGAGAAGCATTGAGCCGCCGGATACAAAGTTTGTTGCTGCCTTGCCCGCTTTAATGTTTCCTATGGCAACATCAGGGGACAATATAGCCGCCGTCGTTAGGGCGACTAGAGCCATTATGCCTTCAGCCATCATTGCTCCTCCAGCTACCATGCTGCCATCAGCTTCGTTATCAAGCTGCTTTGATGTTATGGAGGAGCCTATGAGGCTATGCCATCCCGATATTGCTCCACATGCGATCGTTACAAAGAGCATCGGCCACAACGGTCCCGAAAACGTCACTTTAGGGTCGTAGAAGGTTGTTACAGTAGGCGCAGCATAAGAGATTCCTGAAAACATGCCCACAATTATGCCTATGATACCAAAATAGACTAGGTAGAAAGACAGGTAGTTTATGGGTTGAATAAAAATCCATATAGGTAGTACAGCGCCAAGGAAACAGAAGATCAGTACTATCCACATCCAGAAGTCTATAGTCCAAACACCTAAGTCAACTTTAATAGGCACAAGTAGGCCAAGGTATACACCAATATACATTAGGATGACGGCTATCACCGTGGTGATAATGATGTTAACTTTAAACTTGTATGTTAAGTATCCTGCTAGCATTCCAATTACTGTCGCTATTAAAACTGGCAGTGGGGACTGTGGTATGGTGTTAAGCAATCCCGCGACCACGTTAGTAAATGAAGACAGTATTAGTACAACATACCAGAGAATGTACCAGAGGAGTATCGTCCTAGCTCTTGGGGAAATCAGCTCATGGACTATAGGCCCGAAGGACGCGCCATCAGATCTAACTGAAACCATCATGCTCCCATAGTCATGTATCCATCCGATGAATATGGTCCCAAAAAGTATCCAGAGAAATGCTGGAAGCCACCCCCACTGGATCGCCATAATCGGTCCCAGAACAGGGCCTAAAGCGGCTATACTCTTCCACTGAAAGCCGAATAGCACATACTTGTTTGACGGAAAGAATTCGATACCATCCATGTACACGTGCGCAGGAGTCGCCCTCTTCGGGTCAACCATCATCACATTTTTATCAATCCATTTAACATAGTATCTGTACACAAGACCATAGAGAATTACACCTATTAAGACTACAACTATGGCATACATAAGCTATTATGCACATCTGTGCTATATAAACTTAAAATTTTTTAACGCATAACTTTATTTATAACTTTATTAAAGTTTTGACGAGAGTGGCTTTTAGGATACAATTCATCTTCATGACTAAAGTCAGGGATCTCCTTGGGTGATTTTGATGATTCATGTATATCACTTAAACCAGTACTTAAGTATGCTATAAAGTTGTTAGATTTAAATAAAAATTTTGAATCACATGTTATACAGAGGAGGGATATGGTTCGCAGAGAATATGCTAAAGCAGATGATTTATATGATAGAATTCTTAAGAAAACATTTAATTTAAGATCAAACTTAAAATATTTTTCAAGTAATATATATTGACAATGATTAAAATAATATGGAGACAAGTAGAGGAATTAGCGAATGTGTTTAGGAGAATAAGTATTAAAATTGATCCACTTACTGATCCACAATTATATCCGTCAATTAATGATGATAAGGAAAACGTTTTGAGATATTTTTTAGTAATGGTAGCATTAGACCATAGAACGCAAATACCCGGGTATTCATATTTTAGTTCAAAAATTGGGGGAAAGGAATTTTCTGGAGCGTTTCTCTTATATAGGCTTGGAAAAATAATGTATGATAATGATAGTACATTCTTCTCTCCAGAAAGACTAGTAAAAATTACAAAGAAAGATGTTGAAAAATGGTTAGTATCTGATACTGGTGTAGTTAGGGACCCAGAAGTTAGGGCAGGTTTATTAAAGGATTTGGGATATAAGTTAATAAAAATGTATAATGGGAGTGTTGAAGATCTTATAAGGCAGTCCAATCATAGGCTTAAAGATGATGATGGAGGTTTAATAGATAGGTTAAAAATTTTTAGAGCGTATGAGGATCCTGTGGAAAAGAAATCATATTTACTAGCGAAGTTCTTAATCAGAAGAAATCTTTTTCATCCAATAGATTTGCATAATATGCAATTACCTATAGATAATCATTTAACAAGAATAGCTATACGAACTGGAATCATAGAGTCTGATGATTACACACTTTTCACAAACATGAGAGAAGCAATATATGAAGAGGATATTATAATAAGATTACAGGTACGCAGAGCATACAAGAAAATATCAGAAATCTCAAACCATGCACCAGATAAACTAGATGATTATCTTTGGATGCATGGGAAATTTATTTGCACTTATCAAAATCCTAAATGTGATTTATGTTCATTACAAAGCGCTTGTTTAGCATATAAGAATGTTGAACGACGTAAATTGCAAGAACATAAATATATAAACACATGGTATTATTAAATTTCTCTGTTTTGTCACTAATTTTTCATAAATAACTAGCTCATTATTGTGAAAAATCATTTGCATATCATTCAAAAATTTATTTAAATGATGTAGGCCATAATTTCTTATACATTTGTTGGTTAAGTGCTCTAATACCTTTTGTTTCTATTATGCATTTTTTAGCTAAACTTACCATTGGGTCTAAAAGTGGAATATGCAAGTCTCTTGGTTTTAATGCTAATGGTACTTCTGTACATCCTGCAACTATTGCTTGCGCACCGTTTTTTTCTAATTCTTTGCTTGCTTTTATGAAGATTTTTTTAGCTTTTTTAATTTTATTTGCTTTTACATAGTAAATTGCTTGCATAATTTCTTCTTGATTTTGAGGTAGTATAATCTCTATATTATATAATTTTAAATATCTTTCATAAAGTTTTGATTGTATTGTTATTGTGGTGGCTAGTAAGCCAACTTTTTTATAATGAAGACGGGTTAAATCTTTTACAAACTCTTCTATCATATTTATTATTTGTACGTTAGTATTTTTCTTAAGCTCGTTAATCCAATAATGAGCACTATTACATGGAATAGCTATTAAGTTTGCTCCGCTCCTTTCAAGTAATTTGATTGCCTCAATCATAGCTGGAAATGGTGAAGGCCCTTGACCTAAGAAAGCTTTTGTTCTATCTGGTATTGTTGGTTCGCTGTATATTATCATACTTATATGATCTTGATCTTTTTTGGCTTTAGTTAATTTTGTTATTAACATATAAAAATATGCAGATGCTTCAGGCCCCATTCCACCTAAAACGCCTAATATTTTTCTATGCATAAGCTTTAATATTTTATGTAACATATTAGGATTACTATTATTCTAATGAAATTGACTTATGCTATAAAGCTAAAGTTAGATATAAATACTGCGTCTATTTGTTCTGTTTTATGAGTATCTTAGATAAAATTGAACCGGCTGCAACTGTTCGTTTGAATAATTTAGCATTGGAGTTAAGAAGGAGAGGTGAAAATATTATTTCATTTGCGGCTGGGGAACCTGATTTTGATACTGATAAAAGAATTATAGATGAAGCTTACGCTTCTATGTTAAAGGGTGAAACGCACTACACGAGCTCTTTAGGGTTGTATGAATTAAGGGAGCGGATAGCTGAAAAAGTTAATAATGAAAATAATATTCCAGCTGGATCCGAAAATGTGATAATCATACCAACAAAATTTGCAATATATACGGCTTTAATAAGTATTATAGAGTATAATGATGAAGTTTTAATACATGATCCTTATTGGGTTAGTTATGAATCACAAGTTAAACTTACGGGCGCAAAACCCATCTTCTTTAGATTGACTGAACATTTCTCTCTTGATATTGAGGATTTAAAATCGAAAATATCATCGAGAACTAAAGCTATAATAATTAATACTCCTAATAATCCCACTGGAGCTGTATTTTCTAGAGATGAGATAAAAGCTTTAGTTGATCTTGCTAAAGATTATAATCTGTATATTATAAGTGATGAGATTTATGAAAAACTAATATATGAGGGTGAGCATGTCTCACCTGCCTCCTATGATCCTGAGAGAGTTATAGTTGTGAATGGGTTTTCAAAAGCTTTTGCAATGACTGGGTGGAGAATTGGTTATGCGGTAGCTAATAAGAATATAATTGGAAGGATGGAAAAATTTGTTCAACACACTTTAACATGTCTTCCAGTTTTTATTCAAAGGGCAGCGGTTAAAGCCTTAGATTTAGGTGCTGAAATATATGAGAAATATCGTGAAGAATATAGGAGACGACGAGATTTTCTTATAAGCGAACTTAATAATATAAATAATTTAGAAATCACTAAACCTATGGGTACTTTTTATTTATTTCCTAAATATAAAATTAATATGAATTCAGAGGATCTAGCAAAATTATTACTTGAACGGGAGAAAGTTCTAGTAGTTCCTGGATCCTCCTTTGGTAAAAATGGTGAATATCATTTTAGAATATCATTCGCCACTTCAATGAGCTCATTAAGAGAAGGTGCAAAAAGAATACAAGAGTTCTTTAAAAATTATAATTAATACTTTTCTTATCTATGAGTGTTTTGTCGTTCTTTTAGATAGAATAAGTATTTTAACAGCATATTCTTGTTTAGTATAGGAACATTTATAAGTAGTTAATAATATATTTAATACAATGTCACTTAAAATTGTTATTCTTGGTGGAGCTGGGCATATTGGCTCACGAATTGTTAAAGAACTGCATGATCTTGACCCTACGGTTGAAATAATTATTGCAGATAAGGATATAACTAAAGCTAATGAAGTAGCGAAAGATGTTGGCGGAAATATTAAGACAGTTTATGTTGATGCTGCTGTGGAAGACTCGCTCATTAATGTAATCAAAGGTGCTGATTCTGTGATTAATGCTATAGGACCATTTTATAGATTTGGTGTTCCCATTTTAAGAGCTGCCATACGTGCAGGTGTGAATTATGTTGATATCAATGACGATTATGATGCTACTCTTGAAGCTCTAAAAATGCATGATGAGGCTCAAAAAAGGAATATCACAGCCATTATTGGTTTAGGAGCTACACCTGGAATTACTAATTTACTTGCTAGACATGGGGCTGATAAACTTGATGAAGTTTCTGATATAGGAACTTATTGGATTTGGACAGCTATAGATCCTACAATGGGACCCGCTATTATAGATCATTATTTTCACGCTATAACTGGTTTAATTAAGACCTATAAAAATGGAGATTGGATTGATATAAAAGCTCTTTCTGAACCTGAACATTATGAATTCCCTAAACCTATAGGCACATGGGAAGTTGCGCACGCGGGTCATCCCGAGCCTATCACAATACCACGTTACATAAAAGCTAAAAATGTATATAATAAGGGTGGTGTCTGGCCCTCTGATTTAAATGAAATAGCTAAAGTATTTTCGGCATTAGGACTTACAAGCTTAAAAGAAATGAATATTAAGGGTCAGAGTTATAGAGCTCGTGATGTTGCTATAGCTATAACATTAGCATTACCTGAAATTACTCCACCAGAGGAATTAGAGAAAAGTATTACTTCACTTTATGAAAGACTCGGCGATTATGCATTAACTGGTGTAGGCTTAGGTGTTGTAGTAAAGGGTATTAAAGAGGGAAATGAGTACATCATTAAATATGGTCTCGCTTGCAAAGAAGCGTCACAAGCAACAGCGTTACCAGCAGCGCTTGCTGCATTAGAACTCGCTACTTCAAAAGATTTCAAAAAAGGTGTTTATCCTCCTGAGGCAGGAGTTGTTAGTATTGAAAGGTTAATTAATGGAATAAAGAAAGTTTTTAGAATTGAGTACTCGGAGGTCAAAAATACTATCTTATAATTTTTTTATTAAGGAGGTTATAAAATGATTGCTGATGTTAAGGGTTTTGTAAATGGAAATATTTACACATCTTTTAAACCTTTAAGGAGAGTTTCTGCGCTTGTTGTTTATAATGAACGAATAATATATGCTGGTACTTCAAGTAAAGCTAGAAAAATAGTAACATTATTTGGTGGTCGTGTGATTGATTTAAACGGTAAAACAGTTATTCCAGGTTTTGTGGATGCTCATATGCATTTTGATGGTTTAGGATTAGCACTCAATACGCTTAATTTACATGGTGTAAAATCTATTAGTGAACTGAAGAAACGTTTGAAAGAGTATTACGAAGAGCATAGGAATGTTTCGTGGATTATTGGTAGAGGATGGGATCAGGAATTATTTGAGGAGAAACGTTGGCCAAATCGCTGGGATCTTGATGAGGTTGTTTCTGATATACCAGTTTTTCTTGAGAGAGTATGTGGTCATGCAGCTATTGTAAATACGAGGGCACTTGAAATGTTAGATTCGCATATGCTTTCTGAAAATAAATATTTCCTCAAAAATGAAAAAAATTTGTTAAACGGTATAATTATTGAAGATGCTGTAGATCTTTTTCGGGAGAAATTAAAATATGGAAGGCATGAAAAATTAGACATATTATATAGTGCTTTAAAATATGCGGCATCCTTAGGTGTAACTACGCATGGTTTTGTTTCATGTACACCTGAAACATTTAATCTTTTACAGGAATTAAAAATTACAAAGGGATTGCCCATACGAATTAGGGTGTATATGAGTGATTATGTTCTTGATAATTTGCTTTCATTAGGTATTAGAAGAGGTTTTGGTGATGAATATTTAAAGATTATGGGTATAAAAATATTTATGGATGGATCGCTTGGAGCGCGTACTGCATGGCTTTCTGAACCATATAATGATGATCCATCAAATTCAGGAATACCAACAATAGAAAAGGAAAAATTGATAAATCTTATGAAGAGAGCTCATGAAGGTGGATTACAGTTAGCTATTCATGCAATTGGTGATAGAGCTATTGATACAGTTTTAGATGCATATAGTTTGATAGGAAATAATCTTAAGGATCATAGGCATAGGATTGAACATGCGTCAATAATTAGACCTGAGCAAATGGAAAGAATGAGTAATCTTGGTATTTGTGCTGCGGTTCAACCTCATTTTATTATTACTGATTGGTGGATCATTAAAAGGGTTGGTGAGAAAAGAGCATCGTGGGTTTATCCATTTAAATCCATGATAAAATCTGGCGTTCATATTGGCTTTTCTACGGATAGTCCTGTTGAACCGTTGAATCCGTGGGAGACAGTGTATGCTGCGGTAACAAGAGGTGGTAATGATATTGAACTTTACAAATATACAACTAAAGAAAAACTATCTATGACTGATGCGCTTTATTATTATACAATGGGTTCTGCATATTTGTTGTTTGAGGAGAAAAACATAGGCACTTTAGAATATGGCAAGTATGCAGATTTTATAGTTATTGATAAAGATCCTTTAGAAATAGAGTTAGAGAGATTAAAGTCTATAAAAACATTAATGACGATAGTATCAGGAAAAATAGTCTATGTTACTGAAGAGCGCTTATCCTAAAGATTTTGTTTTTGCTATTTTTACAAAATTATGAAGCTAGTTTTTCACTTATTAACGATATTATAGATGAAGGGCGAAGTAACTCATAAAAGAGCTCTTTCCTTATACCATAGGATTGTTTTCTTAAGACCTTCTTTTAATGGTGTGGGTTTAAATCCCAGTTCATTTTTTATTTTCTCAACACTATAGTATCTGTCTTTTGACATAATTTCAATTACTTCACTATTGAAAAATGATGAATTTGTTCCAGTAATTTTATTTATCATGCTTAATATATTTACTCCTAACTTTGCAAACGTTACTGGTATTCCATGAGCAGATGGTTTTTTATCGAGCATATTATAAATTAATGTATAAAATTCTTTATATGTATATGCTTTATCTTCAGCAACAAAATACTTTTTATTATATGATATTTCATTTTCAAGCGCCAATCTAAATGCTTTAGCAACATCTTTAACATATACAAATTGTGTTAAATTTTCTCCATTCCCAATGTAAAATCTTGCCCAATACGCGTTATTCGCAATACCTTTTAATAATATATGAAAACCATCGTTAATCTGCCAAGGCCCATAGATAGTAACAATTCTGAAAATCGTGTAATCTATTCCCTTATAATTCTCAATCAACCTCTCAGTTTCCAACTTAAGTTGCGCATGAACCATTATAGGATGCTCCTCCATATCCTCAGTAAATGGCAATTTACTAGGATTACCCATAACTTCCGCAACGCTAGAAAAAATAATGCGTTTAATCCCATTTTTCACCATTGCATCTAAAAGATTCCGTGTTGCATCTATATGATTCCTTTTTCTATATTCAAAATTTTTCTCATAAGGATGGGGTGATGCTGTTTTGGTTTTGATGATTACTCGTATTATTTATGAACATAGCGATCCATGACCAGCGTGGAACACGTACTCTTCAGGCACATCCTCTCCCAATACAGAAACTTTTAAGCTTTTTACAACTACAATTAATTGGTTGAGGGATGAACTCGATGAGCTAGGCGAGGGGGACTCTATGGAGTCGCCTTCAATGAGGGGAGTGGATGTGCCCCTAGGCGACTGGGGGTGAACAACTTCCGTAGTCGGGGGCGACGAATAGAAGAGCCGTTGGGAGGTAGATGGTGAGGAGCCTAAAACCAATAAAGATGAAAGACAATGAACCACCATCTACTGAGAAACGGTGATGCTAAATGTATTACAGCGTCAACATTATGAATTTTATCTGCAAAACTCTCCGGTTGGAGAAGATCGCCTTTTATAACTTTTACATTCATATTTCGTAAAATATCTTCGTTCCTGTTCCTCACTAAACCTATTACATCATAACCATTAGATATTAACTCTTCAACAACATTTATACCAACAAAACCACCAGCACCAGTTACGAAAATCTTCACATAATTAAAAGAAAAAATCCTGCTTAAAAATTTACCTAAAGTTACGTGTTTGTATAATAGTTAGTCTACATGATTCCTCACTTAAAAGTAAAGTTTGTTCTTCTTTTTGTTAAGCTTATCATTATGATAAAAAATCAAACAATAGTTTTATGGAAATTTTGTATCATGATGTTTGATAGTAATTATAAATGTTAGGAAGAATATTGTTTAGAAAAGGTTTTTAACAGGAAATTAGATGGGATTACGAGAAAAGATGGATTTAGGCATGTTTGCTTCAGGAGTATCTCAAACAAAAAAGTTGTATTTGGATAATTCTTATATGAGATCATGTGAAGCGACCATATTAAAGTATACTATTGAGAAAAATCGCGCATATATTGCGTTAGATCAGACAATTTTTCATCCGCAGGGTGGTGGTCAGCCATCAGATATAGGAATTATAAAAGGTAATAGTTTTGAAATAAATATTAAAAGAGCTATGGAGGCAAAAGGTGTTGTGGTTCATTGGGGAGAAATCAAAGGTAATATTATTTCAAATAAGGTTATGTGTGAAATTGATTGGTCACACAGATATTATAATATGAGATTGCATACGGCTGGTCATATAATAGATTATGCAGTAATGAAAACTTTGGATAATCCTGTTACAACAGTATCTGCAAATCATGGACCAAACGCATATATAGAATATCTTGGCAGTCCTCCGAACCAGGAACAATTGCAAAGCATAGAACAAAAGGCAAATAAAATAGTACAGTTAGAAAAGCCTGTTAAAATTTTATATGTAAGAAGAGAGGAGCTACCAAAAATTGTTTTAAATGCACCAAATTTGTTAAGAATACCTCAATTAGAAGTTTATAGAATTATAATGATTGAGGATGTAAATGCTATGCCATGTGGTGGAACGCATGTAAATAATACAAGGGAAGTAGAGAATATTATAATAAAAAATGTTGAGGATTTAGGGGCTTCATATAAATTATATTATGACGTGAAAGTAAAATAAAAAAATAAAAATTTAAGTAATGCCCAACTTTGGATATATCTCTTTATCTAATCTGTTTCTAGCATCAGCATAAATCTTATCATAAAAGTTTCTACCTTTTGAATCGATGGTTATCATTAATGGTCCAAAATTTTCTACTTCTAATACCCATAATGCTTCTGGTATGCCCAAATCTAACCAGTATACATTAATGACTCTTTTGATAGATTTTGCAGCCACTGCTGCTACTCCACCTGGATATATGGTATATACGGCACCAAATTTTTTACATGCTTCAGCTGTTTTTGCGCCCATACCACCTTTTCCTATTATCATTTTAACACCAGTTTTTTCTATGAATTCAGCTTCATACATTTCAAGTCTTGCACTTGTTGTTGGTCCAGCTGCAATTACTTTCCATTCATCATTTACCTTCTTAACGACAGGTCCTAAATGATATACAGCAAGTCCGTGAAGATCAATTGGAAGTTTTTCACCTTTGTTAAGCAGTTCAAGAGCTCTTCTATGACCTGAGTCACGGGCACTTACAATAATGCCTGAAAGATAAACTATATCACCAATATCCATTTTACGAATATCATCCTCATGTAAAGGAGTTTTTAATTTATACTCATTTACCATTTATTTCACCTCCTTATTTAAGTATGGATGAGTAAGGTATTCAATTTTTCCATCTGAATAAACCTTCATAGTTGATTTTCGTGCGGCCCAACAGTTTGTAGCTACAGCTACAGCTAGTGCTGCAGGATGTCTATAGGCATATTCAACATGAACATCGAGTGCTGTTGTTAACCCGCCCATACCATGTGTTCCTATGCCTATAGAATTTATCGCTTCTAGTAATTGAAGCTCAAATTTAGCAACCTCAGGATTATCACTTCTCATACCTATTGGTCTTAATAATGCTTTCTTAGCTAATTTCATTGCAATATCGCCAGTAGGGCCTAATCCTACGCCGACTATTACTGGTGGGCATGGTTTTGCACCTGCTTCAAAAATATCCTCGAGAACTATTTTTATTACACCTTTTAATCCTTGACCTGGTGGAATTACTTTGGCCAGTGATGGAGCTTCACTTCCACCACCTTTTAACATGACTGTGATTTCAGCTATATCAGAATTTTCTTCAATTTCCCACTCAATCCATGGTATATACCTGCCTGTGTTATCACCGCTATTCTTACCAGTAAAAACATCAACTGCATTAGGTCTCAATGGTATTTTATTAGTCGCCTCTATAGTGGCTCTTTTTAGAATTACTGGTAATTTTCCTAATAATGGGAATTTTTCACCAGCTTTAATATAAAAGATGACGGTACCAGTATCTTGACAAATTGGTAGTACTTCATCTCTAGCTACTTTAACGTTTTCAATCATTGCTTTTAACATATTTTTTGCAAGGGGATTAGTTTCTTTTTCATAAGCCATCTTTAAAGCATTCTCCACATCATTAGGAAGCCATGTTGCAGCAGCTTCAATTAATTGTATAGTGGCATTAAATAACTTATCTTCCAGGTTCAATCTTATCACCAAGTATATTTAGTGATACAAAAAAATAAAGATATGTGTTAGTATAATCTAAAAATCATGGAATACATATTATAGGCAATAAGCATATACTATTTTCTTATACTCTAATGACATATAGATTCTTGAAAATTAACTATGAGATTTTTAAGTTCATCAGAAATATCCTTACCTGTAATTTCAAGTTCTATTGTTTTATTAGTACTTTCACAATAGAAGCAAAGATAGAGTATTTGAATAGCTTGTTTTTAGTGAATCCTACATTTTTATTGATTAAATTATAAGATACTTTATGAGAAGCGATTTTAACTTCACCACTTTCTTAATACTTATACTGCACTACTTGAGATTCTTTTTGAGATTTATGTATTTTAATTTTTAACCAGTATGCACGTTCATTATTATAGATGTAATGATGTACATAACTGTCGGTTACCCAATTTCACAGAGAGTATCAATTCAGTCAGTAATTCACCTACTTTAATCATCAGGTAAAGTGATAACTAGAAAATTTGATATACCTAAGATGAGATTACCTGCAACTATAATGAATCCTTTCACCAGTTTAGGGACTATTTTGTTGAGTAATTTTGTGAGAAAGAGATTACGAATATCTCTTTACATAATTTAAAGATTTAAATATTCAAATATTGTTAGTAATGATTGCTATGACTACGACAATAGCAAAGAATGTATCAAGAAAGTATATTATTTTATTAACAATTTTCAGAGTTTTCAGAAGTGTATCAGCAGGTATGATTAATATAGCTTTTCCTTATTTAGTGTTGACAAAGCTTAATTTAGGGTCATTAATGCTTGGTTTAATGTATACTTCTGCAACAGTTGCTACTGCGATTTTTGGTTTAGCTTTTGGTTTTATGACTGATATATATGGTAGAAAAGAGACACTTTTCATAGTTTCATTAATGCTTCCGCTCAGTTCATTACTTATTTTTCTTTATTCAAATAATCTTATAGTATTGTTCATAGCTGCTATGATAGGTGGATATTCTGCTACTGGTTCATTAGCTGGTGGAGGTATAGGTGGTGCAGCACAACCTATACAGAATGCGTTAATTGTGGATTTAACCAGTCCAGAACAGCGAACTTATTATTTCTCACTTCTTACTTTTATTGCTGGTATTACATCAGCATTTGGTTCATTAATAGCTAAAATATTCACAATTGATGAAATATTTTTAATAGCAACGTTATTTTCTATAATCTCAGTTATTGTTATCCTTCCTATTAAAACAAATAATGTAAAAGGTAAAATTAGTAAGCTTGAAAGTAAGATAATTATTGGTAAGTTCACACTTACTGGTATATTAAATGGTTTTACACAAGGTTTGATTACACCGTTTTTAATACCGTTCTTTATCATAGTATATAACATTCCTAAGTCTGAAATGTCTACGTATCAATTTATAAGTGGGATAATTGGCTCATTTGCTTTACTCTTAGCACCACGTTTAGAACGTTATTTTGGTTTTGTAAAAAGTATAGCAATCACTCGAGGATTAGGTGCTATTTTAACAGTTATCATGCCCTTAATCAGAATCTTACCTGTTTCATTAACAATATTCTTTATTATGCCGGCATTAAGGATCGCAGCGTTACCAGTTCAGCAGTCAGCAATGACTGAGATGGTAAGTCAGGATGAGGTGGGGCGCGCTTTAGGAATAAATCAAGTAGCTCGTCTTGCAGCATCATCAAGTGGTACTACGTTAACCGGTTATATGTTTGATTTGTCTGAGATAGAATTACCATTTTATATTTATGGTGTAATAATGGGTATTAACATTTATCTATATTTCAAGTTTTTTGGTAAAGGTAATAGAGTTAGGTATGGGCCCGGTGGGATTTGAACCCACGACCGCCCGGTTATGAGCCGGGCGCTCTAACCATACTGAGCTACGGGCCCTCACCTTATACCAAAATCTTGGTATTTTTCAAAAATTTAAATTTGTCGTTAAATAGAGTTTGTATTTATCATCAAAATAACGGTAATTTTATTTTTAGCATACGTTTCTGTGGATTACGATATTAGTGAAAAATATATAGTATGTCAAAGTTTATTATTTGGAGAACACGTGCCTAAGAGTGCCATACTTATTGGTTTTCCGGTAATCGTATCTTTAGATAATAAAGGAGCTTATAATAGAATTAAAAGATCTGTGAATAATAAGGAGAAAGCGATTGCATTAGGTAAGGCTATAAATTTATATTTAAAAATTAATGATGATCTAAAGTTGATAGTGGTTTCATGGTTATATCCTGCATCCCATATATTATCAAGAAAAAATGTTATCAGCAAATTAAAAATGCAGAGTGTTTCATTGTATAAAATAGTAAATGATAAGTTTTATAACAATTTTGATCGTTATGCTACAATAGTTTCTCTTTTTTCCTCAGATGGTGCTATAGAATTTTTATCTAAACCAAGATTTCGTAATGATTTAAGTTTCTCCAATGATTTAGTATATAATCTCTTATTTCTATTACCATGCGTAATTTATGGTGATGAGAAAAAGTTATTACAATGGTTAAGAAAATTCGTTAAGAGAGAAAATAATATGAGCGATGAGAAAGTATGGAAAATACTTAATAATATTGAAAGAATACTAATAGAGCATTTTGACGTGGAGATTGTAGTGTTTCCACCATTAATAGAGGATGAAATAGAAGATGGTCTTATAGAAATTAATGAAGAAATGTTAAAAACTATGAAAAAACATGGATATGACATTACTATGTTCTAATAAATGTTTGACTCTCTCTGAATGGGACGAGGTTTGTCGTTCTTTATCAAATATGAAAACTGTTTTAAAATTTCGTTAGAGTATTTAAATTATTACAAAGAATTTTTATTATTCTTTAGTTTGTCTATTGTTTTTGGATATCCATAGTTTCAGATAGATATGATTGGAGTGACATCAAGAGGTAGATGGAGATCTTTAGTCTGAAATGCTAGCTATTAATACTGCTAAATTTGCTGATATTTTCTTTAATATTATTGGTGCTGATTTATTAGGATAAACTATTATAGGATTAATAATTCTGATTAATTTTTTAGTAATTTCAGGGTACCTAATTTTACTAGGGACAATCAAATAGTTATTATATTGTAATGTGCATCCGCTACACTCTCTAAAAATTATATTTTTATCTTTTGTTATTTTTTCGATAAACTTATTTGCGTATTCTATGGTAGTTATACCTATGGTGTGATCTGATGTTATTATCATTTTAATATGATTGTGTTCATATATTGCATTGTTTAAATTTTTTACATTAATTTCTAAGATTGATAGTATTTTTATTGTGAGGGGTGTCATTAATTTTCCTAAGAATTCATCTTTTTTATAATCGTCAAGCATTATTATAATATTTTTGAAATATTCCTCTATCTCTATTTTTATAATATTATGATAGTTTTCATTATATCCCATTGTCTTCCTAATAGTTTCTATAATCTCATTTAGCGCGTGTTCATCCTTTTCTAAGATTTTCTCAGCAAACATATTTATAATCTCGGTTCTTTTCATCAAATTGTTTAATTCTCTTAGTATTTCCAATATTTCATCATTATTTATTTTTCCATATATGGTGTTTACTAATTCATTGAAGATAGTATCTACTTCACTATTTATCATATTAATGTTATATTTTTCTTTTAATTCTTTTTTGAAAATATGAAGAGCATCTAAAATATTATAATCTGAAATTCTTAGTGAATTTCTTACTAGTCTTATTATTTCATCATACGGTAATTTTATTTTCTCATAAATATTTTCTTGTTGTATCATTGCTTGATAATTAAATCTTAAAATCCTATTTTATTACCCAGATATTGTTTTATTAATTAATCATTAAATGACAAAAGTCGTTTGGGTTTCATAAAAATAAAACTTTAGAATCCTTTTAAGTGTATCAGACTAAAATTTATAACGTTGAGAGTAAAAGCTTTAGTTATAGTAATTATTTTGTATGGTGCTGTTTATATATTTGATAATGCTATGTAAGTATATGTATCCCGAGGATGAAAGTATTAGACAGTATTATAGGCGTCTTGCGTTACTTGCAATACGGGAATTAAATGAACGGGGTATGAGAGGTACTTATGTTGAGAGTAGAAATGATGCTATACAATTTCTTTTCTCTATTATACCTGATGGGGCATCAATAATGGTAAATAGTCCTGAGACTGTTGAGGAATTAGGTATATCTAAAAATCTTGAAAGTGGAAAATACAATTATCTGGGCAAGTTAGTATATTCAGAGAGTGATCCAGAAAAAAGATATGATCTAATTAGAAATAGTACTATTGTGGATTACTATATTGGTAATGTGAGTGCATTATCTGCAACTGGAGAATTGGTTATAATAGATGAGAATGGTGCAGAATTAGCGAGTTATTCTTATAATGCTAGAAATGTAATCTTTATCGTTGGTATTAATAAAATAGTTCCAACATTAGAAGATGCCATAAAGCGTGCGAGAACTTATGTCGCACCTATCAGAGCGATAAAGTTGAAAGCGCCAACACCAACAAGCACTATAGGAAAAACATTAATCATAGAAAGAGAGATACGAAAGGGACGAATAATGGTAATCATAGTGGGAGAATTTTTAGATATATAATAATTTTTGATTAAAATATGTATGAGATTTACTTTTTGACATTTATGTTAATAATTCTCCTTTGTATGCTTATTAGACATGCTTTACAATAATGTAAATTGACATAAACATTCTGTAGAGTGATTAATCCATAAGCTGATAAAATGTTTACTAGTCTCACGAAAAAAATTGCATATATGTAATAAAATAAAAAATAAAAGAGGATTTATTCTAAATATTGTGGAGGAACTTGTTTAAGATTGTTTCTAATAGCTTCTATACTCTTTAAGAACTTAGCTCTCTGCTCGTCATTAAGCTTTAGTTCTATTATCTTCTCAACACCGTTCTTTCCAAGCACGATAGGTACTTCTGCAAATACATCTTTAACTCCATACTCACCGTCAAGATAAACACTAGCCTCTAATGCAATCTTTTTATCTTTCTTGATGGCCTCGGACATTACGAGTAAACCAGCTCCAGGTCCCCAATTACTACTAAATTTCCTTAAGTTAGTTATCTCTGCTCCTGCTTGGATAGTCTTAGTAACCACAGTATTATATTGTTCAGTTGTTAAGAGTTCTGTTAACGGTTTTCCATAAATCATTGATAATTCTGGAACAGGATACATATTTTCCCCATGCTGTCCTAAAACAACAGGCAATATTGAATGAGGAGCTATACCTAATACTTGTGATGAATAAAATGCTAATCTGTTTGAATCCAAAATTCCACTGAACCCGATTACTCTATTTCTTGGAAACTTTAACTTTTTATAGAATACATAAACCATGGCATCTAATGGGTTAGTTGTTATTATTGTTATAGCGTCTGGCGCATACTTTTTAATCTGTTCAGCAACATTAGAAACAATTTCAGCATTTTTTGCCGCAAGTTCTTCTCTTGTCATTCCAGGTTTTCTTGGAAGCCCTGCAGTAACAATTACTAAATCACTACCGGCCATATCTTCATATTTGTTGCTACCTTTAAAGGTTACGGATTTGCCTAATATTGCAGCTGCATGGTTAAGGTCTAGTGCTTCGCCTTGAGGTAATCCTTCAATAATATCTATAAGAAGTATTTCTCTATCAACTTCATTCATCATTAAAAAAGCCGCTGTTGTCGCCCCAACTCTACCCGCACCTACTATTGTTATCATGTTATCATCGCTATAAATATGTATTATCAAAAATATAAATCTTTGCACAGATATAGCTAAATATAAAAATGAGTAAAATAGTATATATTCATTTTACTTTGAATGTAAAAACATCAGGAAGTAGCTTATCGAGAGTCGTCTCTTTAACCTTGCCCTTATTATTCACCATTATAATTTTTGCATGTGGATTAAATTCAGCAATTACCTGTCTACATGCGCCGCATGGTGCTACTAGTTCATCTGTTTCAACAGCCACAATAACTTCTTCAATTTCTTGATCGCCTTCACTTACAGCCTTAAAAATGGCAACTCTTTCAGCACAAACTGTTAGACCATAAGATGCATTTTCAATATTTACACCAGTATATATAGAACCACGTTTAGTACGTACTACAGCACCAACTCTAAACTTTGAGTACGGCGCATATGCATTTTTAATCGCATTTAAAGCCATTTTAATCAAATCCATCTCTTACACCATCACTAATAAACGATAGCAATATTTTTACTTTATCATTAATTAAAAATTTAAAATGGATATAGCTTCTTCAATCTTATTAAAAATGTATTCCCTCCATTTAACCATATCATATTTTATTCGTAATTCTTTTGGTAATTGTCCTCCTGCTATAAAGAGATGTCCGCCTCCATTAAAAAACTCTGCAATTTTGTTGCATGGTAAGTTAGTATTTTCTTGACGTCTTAATATTAAGGAACCATTCTTAAATACTACTATTGCTAAATCGCAATTACTTTTTCTCATTATAATATCCAATGCTTCAGAATAAGAAATTATCATATCCGAGAATCCAATAGAAACAGTATATCCTTTTATTAATTTAGTAGATATTGTTAACTCTAATTCATTGATAGCGCTCTTTTTTATAATCAAGTATTTTTTCCACTCATTATTTATTTCAGTATCCCAAAGAATACCCTGGGATAATTTATAAGCAAGAGTTCTAAGTTTTGCATCATCTTTCAAATAATTATAATATGTTATTATGTCTGTTAACAATGATGATATTAGATATCTGTTAAGATGGAAATCTGTATCTTTACCAATTTCTGCTAACACGTCATATACTTTATCATTATTACCGAATTTTTCTCTCATTAACTCTGATGCGCAATGTGATGTGTTTATATATAATTTAACAAAGTTCGATATTAATCTTTTGATATCCTCACGCCATTGATGATGATCAACCCACATAATCTGCCAACCTTTCTCTTTTAATTTACTAAGTTTACTTACAATCAATTGGCTAATGGCGGGCATTAGTACGAAATCAGCTATCACTATAAAACCAGGATCTTTATTCAACATCTCATCAAAAGTTTTTAGTATGCGATCTATTTCGCTCTCTTCATAATCTATTAAAATAATTTCAGCATCGGGATTCGCTCTTAGGTATATTGCAGCACTCATTAAACCATCACAATCTTTTTTATGAGATAACACATATTTCATTAATATCAAATAAACTAAACTTTTAAACAATAAAAACTTTACAGAGAAGCTTCGTTTTAACGATGAAAAAGATTAACATTCGTGCATAATAACTTTAACTATTATAAAAATTTAAATTAATTTAATTATTTAATCATTAAGTTTAAATTTACACCTAATATTTAGTAGTTGATCTATATGAATATGAGCAGATCAAAATCTTTTACAATAGCATTAACATCAATGAATGCTGTATTATATTTCATTGGTGCTTATATCACATCATATATAGAAAGTCCTTGGGGGATAGGGCAATTTAGACCTGCTGTAATAATACCGTTTTATTTTGCTGTAGCATTCGGCCCTTATGTAGGAGGCGTGGGGGCTGCTATAGGTACATTGCTCGCAAGTATTTTGAGGTATGGACAACCATGGTTAAGTCTTGTATCCGGTACTCCAGCTAATTTTATAGCATTTTATTTAGTAGGATATTTTCTTCATAATAGATTTTCATGGTCAAGATTTATATTAGTAGCAATAACCACATCATTGTTAGGTAATTTTATAGCTGCTTTGGGAGTTTGGTTTGCTGCATATGTAGGTTTATATCCATTAATTCAGTTCATTACGAAGCTCTCTTTTTATGCTCAGTTGGGTTTTGTAATAGGTTTGACATTGTTCTGGTTTATTACTATGGCACCTTTCAATTTAATCATTGTGCCAATTTTATTAAAATTAACTACTACATTTCTACCAAAACACTTAACAGAACAGTTGTCTTCCATTAATATAAAAAAGGAATATGTTACGATAAGCGGAATTCTATTAGCTATTGGTGTATTATCATTAATCGTTAGTTATATAGCCGCAGTATCACCAGAAGCTTTAGGTGCAACCAGCAAAATTGCAATCGATGCCATAAAAACTTTTTCTTAATACTTGGAACATCTTTTATAATTATCTGTGTAGCAGTTTTAGTTGTGTTTAGATTTTAACTTATAAACTAAAACATTCAACATTCTTTATAAAATATTAAATAAAAAAGATTAACTTTTAGTATTGCGCGCTTTTTCGATTAAATTTCTTATTTTTTTAATAATTTGTAATAGATCATTCTGTGTATAAAGTTCGTAAATATCGTAGTGTGCCATTTCACGCATTTCACTTATTTCTTTCAATAAATCTAAATAATCTTCATCTATAAGATTTTCATCTATAAGCTGATATGCTATTTCAGTAAGTGAGACATTATTATCAACATTTTTACCCTTAGCATTTAGCATGAGTCTTCCAATTAAATGTGCTGCTTCATAAACATTTTTCATAGCATCTTCAGCATTTCTTGTATTCAGCATTTTCACCGCATCTTCAAGGAGTTTTATGGCATAATTTATCTCATTTGAGAAATTCTTTTGCATACTCATCATATAAGTAAGTCCTTAGTAAGATAAAAAAATAACGCTAATTTGATAATTTTTCATTTAGAAGTTGTTTTAATCTTAAAGCAATACTGTTTCTAACTTCTTCATCATTTAGGAGAATAATCTTGTTAATAATGATTAAAAGTTCTTAATGTTTTTCAAATTTTAATGAAAGCCGTGAAAGTCTTTTTAATGCTAAAATTTTTTCTTCATTTCCTAATTCTGACTGTTTAATAGCTTCTTCTAACGTATTAATAGTTTTTTCGTATGTGATAAAGTCTACTGGATAGGGGACACCGTCTTTTCCACCGTGTGCAAAAGTATATTTTATTGGATCTTTCCAGCTTGCTGGTTTTCCATATACAAGTTCAGAAATTAAAGCTAAAGCTCTTACTGCAGCTGGTCCTATACCTTGTATAGAGAGTAGTTCTTCATAATTTTTGGGTTGTATCTCGTATGCTCGTCTTATTGCATCCCAATTAATCCTTTTAGGCAAGTAAAGTACATCTATATGAGCGTTTCTACTTATACCTAACCACTCATCCATAGGACCTTTTGCAATGCTTTTTAAATCATTAATGATTCTTCTAGGGCCCTCTTTTATTAGATCAACACTTATTTGTCGTGCTTCATTTGATTGTTTTGCAGTCATGTTAAGTACTATTTCTTTCCTAGTATCACCAATAATACCTTTGTGCGGTTCATTGACAAAACTTTCTAATCCTTCAGAAATCCAATGATAGCGTCTAGCAGTCCTTGTATAAGCATCCATTCCTTGCTGTACTACAGCCCACATACCATTTTTAGATACAAAGAATGCATGATGATAAAGCTGATAACCATCTTGTATTGCTGTATTATCAACCTTTGCGGTCATTCTACTAGCATATTCAAATTCCCGTACCTTATTTTCACTCATATTGTATAGTGTTGTAACGATTTCTAATTCATTTGGCACATTTCTAGATAATGAACCTTTACCTCCTAAAACTAATAACCCATTATCTGGATTAATAGCATTTCTAAGAACACCTGTAACTACTGTGGTAAGCCCAGATGAATGCCAATCAAAACCTAGCACACAACCGAATGCTTGAAACCAAAAGGGATCCGAAATCCTTTTAAGAAATTCATCAGGACCGTACTCCCTTATTATAAGTTCTACAATCCCACGTGATAATTTGATCATGTGAGCTATAAGTTTTGGTGGAACTGATCCATCATGTAATGGGAGTACTGCTATTCCTGTTTTTCTCATTTTCCAAATTTATATGTATCAAACTTAAATAAAAACGTATTTTTCTTAATGCCTTTTCTGCTGTTTTGAAGAGCCATTAAAGAATATAGAAATGATTTTTCAAACCTTTCTACTACCAGTTATAACAATACCTTCCATACAAAGGAGAATCTTCATCTTCTAACTTCAAAAAATCATAAAGAAGTCCCTACTTCAGAACCAGTTAGTATGAATGCTATATTTCTATCATAATCATAGGCATGTCTAATGCATTGAGCACTTCTTTTACTCTAGGACCTCTAAGTCTTTATGCTTATGATAATGAAAGAAGTAAGAAAAGTATGCCAAGAGAGTTCCGGCAACGCGACACTTTCTGTAAAAAATTATTTAAGAGCGGCTCTCAAAAATTTAGAGTGGATGTTTCTTTAGTATGTGAGAAATTTTTAATATTCAGATTAAAAATATTAGAACTGTCTTTAATAAAGTGAAATACAATGACTAATGCGGTAGAGTTAAAAAATGTAACTAAGGTATACAGGTTGCATGGTACTATAGAAATTTGGGCATTACGAGGTATAAATTTAGAGGTGAAAAAGGGAGAATTTGTTTCAATAATGGGGCCTTCAGGTCATGGTAAAACTACATTACTTCAAATTATAGGTTTGCTTGATCGACCAACCTCTGGAAATGTTATTATAAATGGTATTGAAATTAATGGTCTTAATGATAATGAATTGGCAAGACTTAGAAATAGGACATTAGGATTTGTATTTCAACAGTATAATTTAATCAGTAGAATGAGCGTTTTAGAAAACATAGAGATACCATTAATAGTGAGAGGTATTCCGAGAGATAAAAGAATCGTATTAGCTAAAGAAGCATTAAAAATGGTGGGTGGTGAATATTCGTGGCTAAACAAAAAACCAACACAATTATCTGGTGGTCAGCAACAAAGAGTAGCAATTGCTAGAGCTATAGTAGGTAATCCAGAAATAATATTAGCCGATGAACCAACAGGCAATCTTGACTCAGAGTCTTCTAAAATGGTAATGGAAACGTTTGTAAAGCTTAATAAATCTGGCAAAACAATAATCATGGTTACGCACAATCCTGAAATAGCTATGTGCAGTGAACGAATAATACTAATCAGGGATGGAATTATAATAGGTGAAGAAAAACCTGATCCAAGCAAAAGCATATTGCAAATTAAACGTGGATAACTTTGTCATTTCTCTTCAAATAAAAATAAATGTCAAATTTATTTATCACAAGATTATAATAATAATGAGAATATATGAGAAACTTAAAACTTTTAGCGATTATGCTTATTTTAATCATTTTATACATACCAGCATATACTAATGTTGTATTTGCCTCAAGCGATTTTGTTTTAATATCTACTTTATGGGGATCGCAATCAAATCCCCAAAAAGTTTATCCAGGAAGTAGTAATGTAAGGTTTATAGTATTAATTAGAAATAATTTTTCAAATCTTATTAGTATTGTAGGATACCTCAAATTACCACCAGGATTTTATGGAAGTAATGGCGCAAATAATGTTAGTGCCGTTGGTTATATCTCAGCGAACAACACTATAAGATATACAATAAATAAAGGAGAGATCTTTGAACTTGACTATTATCTCAGCATTACTAGTACTTTAACACCTGGCACCTATTATGGTAATCTAACATTAAACTACACTACTAGTACTCTAACCAGTGGTAGTGCAAATATGACAGTACCAATGACTGTTAGTAATTTTCCATATTTCACATTTCAGATCATAAGTATTTACTGGTCAACCACAGGTGGAACGATAATTAATGCATCACCAGGTGCAAGAAATATTGTACTTAATGTTGTTTTAAGAAACATAGGGGAGGATAATATTAATAGTATTTCTGCACAACTTATTTTAAGTACTCCATTCACGCCCAATAAAGTAATAAGTAACACGCAACAAGTTAATAAGGGTAGTACGTTTACATTAACATTTAATGGTATATCAGTAAACTTTAATGCTAATCCTGGTAATTATATTGGTAATCTTAAGCTGAACTCTACGTTTATTGGGTATGGTGGTGCAACCAATATATCGACATCATTTGTGACATTGCCTTTAACAATTGGGAATTATCTAAGTGCTGGTCTTCAAGTGATTAGAGTCCAATGGACCAATGGAGAAAAAATCTATGCTGGATCAAGACAAGTCTCTTTAGACATAACTTTACAAAACATGGGAAGTTATACTGTAAATAATATCATGTCACAAATAATTCTCCCAACAGGATTCACTAATTCTTATGGATTAAATGTTATCAATGCTTCATCTATGGCGACTTTAGGTTATGGTAATACTGTAACATTAAGTTTTAATCCAATATATGTAAATAGTTCGATAAAACCTGGCGTGTATAGTGCTAAGCTTATAGTGATGGCTGTTGTTTCGATAGATAATTCATATTTAGTAACTATAGATACTTTTAATGTACCTATTTATGTTAATAACTTAACACTATCTATTGATCTAGTGAGTGTGCAATGGCTTTATAATGGGAATCCTGTGCCAGCGTTACCGGGAGGACAATACTTGGTACTCTCACTTACTTTTGTTAACAGAGGGGAGAATACGTATTCAGGTTTTCAGCCGATATTAAAAATTCCACAAGGTTTTAGGGTTTTTGGTGAGAGTGAGGATACAGGACCAATAGCACCAGGTGCAACGTTTACAATTAGATTTTACATGAATATTAGTGATACTGTAACGCCTGGATTATATAATGCTAATTTAACTTTGATAATGAGTGTAGATTCTTCTAGCATAAATACTGTTGGATTAGCAAAATTTACAATTCCTTTGTCTTTAATGGATCCAAAAAATTTTGATACCCGTATAACTTTTGTAAGTGCATACTGGGGTACTGGGGCGCCAAACCCTGTTTATCCAGGATCTAAAAATGTACCATTGACTATTGAGATCATTAATACTGGGATTTATACTGCTCAAGGTGTTCAAATAAGTGTTACTGCTAATCCATATTTTATACCAATAGTTAATTCGACAAGTATTTCGACGGCGTTATCATCAGGTTCTTCAGCATCAGTTACATTATACTTTGATGTTTCACCTGATACAGTTCCAGGATTTTATCCATTTATTATGATTACTAAATATTTTATAAACATTTATGGTGCTACTATATATAAATATAGTAAATTGACATTTACATTATACGTATCAAAACCATCTGTTGGTCCACCTTACATAACTTTAGTTACTTCAGGTTGGGCTAATAATTATCCTATTTATCCTGGGACGCAAAATGCTACGTTTAATGTTATGATAGCCAATGAATCACCATTTTCAGTTGCTGGTATACATTTAAAACTTATTTTGCCTGATGGTTTCTCTCCAGGAGTAAATGGAATTGAATCATATATAGCAGGACCAATACAACAATGGCAAACTGCATCTGCAAGCTTTAGTATTGATGTAGGCAAAAATGTAAAACCAGGTTTCTATACTGCACGATTGAAAATTGATTATATATTATTAAGTGGCGGAGATAATGTGAAAAATACTGAAGAAAAAGAAATTGTATTACAGATTAATTCATTGGGAGGTTTTGAGTATGTTACGTATAGTTGGATAGGATATGCTCCAAACCCTGGAAGTGTGGGTGCAACATTAATTACAGTCATTAGAAACACTGAAGTTCCAATTGTTAAGGGAATAGTTGCTACTGTAATACTTCCTGAAGGATTTAATTCTACAATTACTGGTACTAGAATTTTTAACACAACGCCTTACATATTAACTTCATTAAATCAGGTGCAGAATTTATTACAGACTAGATTAACACCTGGTTCTCAATTTGTTATTCCACAACAAACTACACAAGCAGGACTTGGTGATTTCTTAGCAGTACCAATTTCAGTAAGTATTAGCAGAAACATAAGCCCAGGCTATTATCCAATAACATTGGCTCTTAGTTTTTTGGATCAGTGGAATGTGCTAAGAAAGGTTACTATTAATGGAACATTTTGGTTACCTGGTTCTTCGGATATAATTCAAGTTGTTGAAGGGAAATCTAAATTATTAGTTGGCAATAGGACAGCGGAGATTAGTATTTATTTTAGGAATAATGGGTCATCATCAGTTTATAATGTGTATGTTGCAATAACTAATATACAAGCTCCTATTTCAATATCATCAACAGTAAAATATGTACCAGTAATAGGTCCTAATGAAGAAGTCCCTGTCTCATGGATTGCCTCAGTTAATCCTTCGATTAGTTATTTAGGATCAATTCCAGTAATGCTCTCAATTACGTTTGTTGATCCTGCGGGATTCAGGCATAATATTACACAGACTGCGATTCTTTTTGTAGAAGGAGTTGCTAAAATAAAGTTTATTGATGTTACTGTAGAACCAAAAGTTCCATATCCAGGCTCTACGATAACTGTATCAATGACACTAATTAATTTAGGAACATATAAAGCTGGAAATCTTGAGGCCTTTTTAGAAGGTGATAATCTAACAATAACTTCAAATTCATATTCATTCGTAGGTGATGTAGATGTGGGATCACAAATGCCAGTAAGTCTATCTGCTAATATAAATAATATAAATGCAAATAAGACAACAATATATGTGGTTATTAGGTTTAGAAATGTTTTTAACGAAATAATAACTGAACGTTATCCTATTACTCTAATACTTGCATCACAGCCTCCATCAACACAAACACAAACAAGCAGTACAGTGTTATCAGATACTTATAGACTTTTAATTGTCATGGCTATTATAATCTTTTTAGCAATTAGTGGTTATGTGATTTATCTTTTATATAGAAGAACAAAACGTTAGTGGTGATGAGTGATTGATACGTGTTGACGATATTTTTAGGCTTGCATTTTCAATATTAACTGAAAAGAAATTAAGAGCAATACTCACAATAATAGGAATAGCTATAGGACCAGCGGCAATGGTGACAATAATAGGCACTACACAGGGGTATTCGGTAACAATTATAAATAGTCTTACTTCATTAGGACAAAATATAATAGTAGTATTTCCAGAAAAAGGATATAGTTTTACTGATAATACTGTTAATAATCTAAAATCATTAAATTATGTAAAGACGGCTATCCCGTTTTATACATCACAAGGTTTAATGAGAAGACCAGATGGTTCACAAGTTACAGTTTCGATATATGCTACAAATTTAGATGAGCTTTTTAAAGTTGTATCAAGTTTAGAATTAGAAAGTGGAAACTTACCAAACCCAGCATCCTATACTTCTGGCGTATTAGGTCATGATATTGTATACAAAGATAATAATAAGTTAATTAATGTAGGTGATGCTGTTAGTGTTAAAATTGCTATTGTTAAAGGTAACAACGTTGAAACTAAAACAATAACAATAAGAATTGCTGCAACATTGAGCAAATATGGTAGTGCATTAGTTCTTAACCCAGATTCTACATTATTTTTACCATTACAAGCTGGTCGTTCATTACTTTCAATGAATAATTATACTGGAATACTAGTGGTTGCCATTGATAGTTCGCGTGTATCGCAAGTGGTTAGCGAAATTAAAGATAAATATCAGGATTTAGTAACAACGTTTGCTTTTCAACAAATTGCTAGCATAATTAATTCAGTGGTTGATACATTAAACTTTTTACTTTTTGCGTTATCATCTTCAGCATTTACAGTTGCTGTTACTGGAACTATGGCTACCATGTTTACCTCAGTAATAGAAAGAACAAAAGAGATAGGAATACTTAAGGCGATGGGTTATTCAAATATACATATACTCTTGCTAATATCCATGGAAGCCTTATTAATGAGTTTAATGGGAGGATTGATAGGAATAGCGATTGGAGTTATTGGCGCCAATATACTCTCATCATCGGGTTCATTTGTTATAAGAGGATTATCTGAACAGGTAACAATAAAAGCAGGGCCTCTAATAACCATAAATTTATTATTGGAATCAACAGGAATGGCTATATTTGTAGGCATGATGGGAGGACTTATACCAGCATATAGAGCCTCAAAAATACAACCAGTAACAGCTCTTAGATACGAATAATTACTAGATTGGTTCAATAAGATATTCTGTCTTATCAGGTATTCCAGCTTCTATAAACGCTTTTCTTCGATTTTTGCAAGACTCGCATTTACCGCAATGTTTCTCATTAGAAAGATAACAACTCCATGTTTCATATATTATATCACCAGCTAACTCATAAAACTTTTTTAAAACTTGATTTTTTCGCATATTTTCCCTAGCAGGACTCCACAATTCAATACCTCGTTCGCTCCTAAAATGCCCTATATTTAGGGCTGCCTGAAGTGATAAAAGAAATTCTGGACTGCAATCAGGATAGAGAGGTTCACCAGTGTCAGGTCTTGGTTTAATATCATCCATATGCGCACCATATATAACATATTTTGCTCCTATACTATAAGCATAAGCGGTTGCTATTACCAGGAAAACAGCATTTCTAATAGGAACAACTACACTTGGTGTATACTCTTCTTCAACCTTGATAGTTTCATCTGTAAGTTGAGTCCCAGTCCATAATTCTTTCATAAAGCTAATATCTAATATTTTTGGTTCCTCAAATCCTAATTTTCTTGCAAGTGTTAATGCGACTTTAACTTCTTTTGATGCCTTTTGACCATAATTAAAAACTAAGGGGTATACTTTATAACCCCGTGTTTTCCATATATACGCATATCCAGTACTATCAGGACCACCACTCATAACAGCAACAATTTTTTTATTATTTGGAATGTTTCCTCCCATTATCTCATCACCCTTCTCAATGCTTTATAAAGAATGTAGCCTAAAAAGATTGTTGATATTCCTATACCGATCAGCAAATATGCAACAGTAATTATATATGGTAAATTTAAAACATACCATAACATAAACCCCACCCATAATGAAAGTATAATAGTGTAAATTGTAAGCCCTAATAGAACACTTGTACTTCGCAATCTATATATGATATAAAGACCTATAAATGTAGGTATGGCACTTATTAGATCAATTAAACCTAATGGACTTGTTATATTACCAATTAGTACTCCCAGCGTAATTCCTATGATTGCTGGCCATCCAAGTATAGGTACAGTACCAATTAATGCATTAGCTACTCTAACTTGTATTGCTTGAAAACTTATAGGATGGAATAATTCAATTAATCCAACATACAATGCCGCCATGAATGCTGCTAATACTAGATCGTTAGATTTCATACAAGTATTTTATAATAAGTGGTTAATATTTTTTCATGAAATAAGAAAAATAAGCTAATGAAACACTAACATTATATAAAGTTAATTATTAAGTAGGGAAACATGCAAGATATTTCACAATTGCATATAAGTGTGCTATAAAGGGATAATGCTTATATCCATCTTTTAATTTCTAATAGTACAGGTGATGAGCACTAGCAAGATGGCTAATCACGTGCGCATGGCCATATGCTTATGATATACCACATCTGGGTAATCTAATAGGCTCAGCTCTTTCTGCCGATGTTATAGCACGTTATCATAGAATACGTGGTGATGAGGTGATATTTGTTAGTGGTTCTGATGAACACGGTACTCCTATAGAGGTTGAGGCGGTTAAGAGAGGTATAGAACCTAAAGAACTAACAAATGTAATGCATGAAAAAATTAGTTCATTATTCAAGGAATGGGGTATTTCATTTGATAATTATACAAGAACTGAATCAGAAACACATAAACGTTTCATACAAGAATTTTATTTACAAGTTTATAAGAATGGTTATATTTTTGAACAAGAAGACGTCCAATTATATTGTGCACATTGTCAACGTTTTCTGCCAGATAGATTCGTAATAGGAGTATGTCCATATTGTGGATATGATAAAGCTAGAGGAGATCAGTGTGAAAATTGTGGACATTTGTTAGAACCAACATCATTATTAAATCCGAAATGTGTTATATGTGGTTCAACACCTATAGAGAAAACCTCTAAGCATTGGTATATAGATTTAAGAAAGCTTGAATCCGAAATTACAAAATATGTTATGAATAATCCTAATTTTGATGAAATAACACGTAGTCATAGTTTAAATTATATGAGACAAGGGCTAAAACCTAGATCAATAACACGTGATAATAAGTGGGGTATTCCAGCCCCATTTCCAGGAAGTGAAGGTAAAACAATCTATGTATGGATGGAAGCAGTTCTCGGATACGTATCAGCAACTATAGAATATTTTGAAAAGAAGGGTAATGTTGATGAGTGGAAAATCTGGTGGTTTAACGAGGAGACAAGAAGTCTTTATTTCATTGGAAAAGATAACATACCATTTCACACAATAATTTTGCCTGGATTATTACTAGCTTCTAGGAGTGGTTATAACTTACCTTGGAATGTAAGCTCAACAGAATTTCTCACCTATGAAAGGAAGAAGTTCTCAAAAAGCCAAAAACATGGCATATGGATTGATCAAGCATTAAAATTAGCACCACCTGATTATTGGAGATACGTATTATTATTAAACAGGCCGGAAGGGCGTGATACCGATTTCTCATTAGAGCTCTTTGAAGATATCGTTAATTCTCATCTTAATGATACATTAGGTAATTTTATTCACAGGGTACTACATTTTACATTTAATAACTTTGAGTCAAAGGTTCCGAAACCTGAAAACCTTAACGAATATGATCAAAAAATGCTATCATTAATTAACGAAAGTGCTTCATTAGTCGCAAATGATTTAGATCTAATAAAAATTAGAGACGCCGTAAACCATGCAATAGATTTGGCAAGGGCAGGAAACAAATACTTTAACGATACACAACCATGGGTTACAATAAAAACTCAACCTCAAAAAGCGGCAAATACTGTTTATGTTTCTTTAAATATAATTAAAGCCTTAGCAGTATTAATGGAACCAATCATACCATTCACAGCTGAAAAAATTTGGCACATGTTAAATCTTAAAGAAGATATACATAAAGATAGCTGGAAGCATATTACAAAACCGCTCGAGCCTGGACATGAAATAAAGAAACCAGAACCATTATTTAAAAAAATAAAAGCAGAAGATCTAAGAAGAAAATTACAACAAATTTTAGAGAAAAGTGAGCATAGATAAACTTAATATTAAAATCATGTTTAGATAAAAACTGGTGTCAACAATGAACTGGAATCAGCTGATAATGCTGATGATTTTTATTAGCATTTATGGAGCAATAGCACTTAGAAACATATTAAGAATGAACATACCTATTTGGGCTATTATGATGGGGGGAGCGGTGGCAAGTGTAACATTAAATGTAATAAGTCCTGAAAATGCTTATAAAGCTATTAACATGGATGTTATAATTTTCCTTTTTAGTATGTTCGTCATAGTAACAGCATCAGAAGTCTCAGGTATTCTAGATTATTTTACAAACTGGCTTCTTACACATTCACATAAGCCAGAAGACGTCATATTTCTTATACTTTTTGGCATAGGCATAATTTCAGCATTTCTTATGAATGATACATTAGCGCTCATGGGTACACCAATTATGCTTCAATTATCTAAAAAAATGAACATTGACCCTAAACCACTTCTTATAACATTGGCATTTGCGGTAACAATAGGCAGTTCAATGACTCCAGTGGGCAATCCACAAAATCTTCTCATAGCATTAGTAAGTAACGTTCCGGCACCATTAATAACGTTTGCATATTATCTAGTAATTCCTGCGCTCATGAACCTCTCCTTAACATATTTAGTACTTAAACTATGGTATAAAAAGGAACTTACCAAAGCTAGAGCACACTTTTCAGAAATAATCCGTAGTGAGATGGCGTTAAGAAGAAGTTTAATCAAAGATACTAAACTTGCCAAATTAGTAGTTATAGTATCTATTCTTACCATAGGTGGTATTATTGCTAGTAATTTAGCAGAAATGTTTGGTTATTATACTTTAGGTATTAGTTGGGTAAGCTTAATCGGAGCAACGGTATTGCTTATAATTACTCCAAAGAGACGTGAACTTATAAAAAGTTTAGATTGGAGCATACTTATATTATTTGCATCAATGTTTATTCTAATGCAAGCAGTATATAATAATGGTATTTTAGATATTTTTGCAAAATTATTACCACCATTAGAAAGAAGCCCAGCAGGTTTATTTAACATTATTTTTATTAGCGTGATATTAAGTCAGTTGGTGAGTAATGTTCCGATGGTGTCCCTTTATCTTCCCTTAATGAAGAACATTTATAAACCTGATGATGTAAAGGCATGGGCTGCATTGGCCGGTGGTAGCACTTTAGCAGGAAATTTAACATTATTAGGAGCGGCAAGTAACCTAATCATAGTTGAAGAAGCCGAAAACAAGGGATACACATTAGAATTCCTTGAATTTCTAAAAATAGGAATCATAATCACGATAATTAATGTGATAGTACTCTTAGTATTTCTTATAATATTACCATAATGCATATTAACTAAGCTTTAGATAACTTTAACAGAAACTACTTTTATAATACATATTGTATGAAAATAAATTACGAAAAGGCAATAATAGCCCAACAACTCCTATCACGTTTAATTAAAATTGAACCTTTAACAATTAAAAAAGATAGCCTCATAGGAGGCGTTGACATTTCCTATTCTGGAAACACAGGTATTGCGGCTTATGTTTGCATGAAATATGGCTCATTTGAACCAATTGAAATAAAATATGCTAAAATCAACCAACTACCACCATACGTACCAGGACTACTTTACTTAAGAGAAGCTCCGGTAATAGCAAAAGTTCTCTCACAATTATCGCAAAAACCGGATGTATTACTCGTTAATGGCCATGGTTTAGCGCATCCTAGAAAAATGGGACTGGCAAGTTATATTGGCGTTGTATTTAACATCCCTACAATAGGTGTTGCGAGGCATCTTCTTTACGGAGAAATTAACTGGTCTTCAAATCCACCTCTAATAGTTGTGAATAATGAGAATGTTGGTGCAATTTTAACAACAAAAAATAATAATAAACTCTATATAAGCATAGGTCACAAAGTTACACTAAATGATGCCATTAAAATAGTTAAAGAAAACCTTTTTGACTTAAACTTACCAGCACCGATATGGTATGCAGATAAGTTCTCAAGAGAAACCATCAAAAGAAAAAATAAAGAATTAAACACGTGGATCTAATCAACTGATCTACATATCTTTCTCCGTTAATGATAGCTCTAATATTCATAAGTAACTTTGATATTCTTCACGACTAAAGTTGGGAGATTCTTGCTTCTAAGATGATCATCGATTGGTTATTCATCAACTTTTCAAGAACTAATGTTCTGGACTTTCTTATCGAGTTTATTGTAAATTTGTTAGCAGAGAAATGTTGTTTAAAGATATTCATGTACCTTTTATATAAACTTATGTGGATAGTCTCTTAAAAAATAAAGAATGTTATTTTCATAAACTTTATTTATTTAGATGATTGATTAGTTTGTGAATAAAATGATAAATATTAATATTGATGAAAAAACTGGTATTTCTTCGTTAAGCATAGATGATGAAGAGCTTATATGGGATATTCAACCAATTCTTTATATTAATGGTATAGAGCTTTTTTTATCAAATATTACAAGGCCACTTATTATACAGATTCGCGGTAGGGATAATATTGGTCTGTTTAATGGATGGAAATTTAAATGGTATTTAGCTGATAAACCGCTCATTGAAACTAGAATAAAATACTATTTTAATAAAGAAGCTATAATATTCCAAATGAAAGCATTACGTACATTAAAAGGTGTGAGGCTTAAGGATAGTTTTTTAACTACAACTTATAATTATCCAGCTTTTAGAATATCTGATGATGTGAGAGTATTATATTATACATGGGGATTAACTGGAAGTGAAGATTATCCTCGAGGATATTGGCCTGAGGCATTTACTAGCAAGGGTATTATGGATGTGACTGAGCACGATCCGTTCTCACCTTTTATTATTAGTGGTAAGAGTGGGACTTTAGTGCTTTCTGCTTTCAATATGTTTCCTATAAGTCCGATGCGGAGAAGGGGTGATTATATAATGCGTGGTATTCATGGTTCCATAAATATTATAAAAAGAGGTTTTACAATAGAAACTGTTGGTGTATATGGTCGTAATCTTATTGATGCGCTTAATAATTGGGGTTCATTTTTATTAATGATTAATAATAAAAAGCCTATTGGTGTAATGGATCATTTAGTACTTAGGAGTCTTGGATATTGGAGTAGTTATGGAGGTTATTATTCAGAACTTTTTCATCCGTTAGATGAGAATACTATAAAAAATCTTTATGAATACTTTAAAAAAATGAACATAAAATTAGGATATATTGGTCTTGACTCATGGTATATTTTTGATAAAAAAGGTTTTGTGAAAGAATATAAACCTAATCCACAACGTTTCTCTAAAAATTTGGATAAAATAAGTGATGAGATACGTACTCCTTTTGTACTTCATCTTTCAGTCCTTAGTAAAGAAAATTATTATTCTTCTAAGTACAATTTTATTTCAAAACAGAATGAACAGTCATCAGTACCAATAGATAAAAAATTTTATGATAATTTGGCTGAAGGTTTAGTATCTGAAGGTGCTATAGCTGTATTACAAGATTGGATACGCATACAACAAAATTTAGTAAAGAAATTGCGCTCCGATCCTGAAATCGCTGAAGTCTGGTTTAATATGATGGCTGAAAGTTTTGCCGAGAAAAAATTGGCTATGATACTTAGTATGCCAACAATTGGTTTTATTTTATCATCGGTTAAACATCAAAATGTTATAGCCATAAGGTCATATAACGATTATATTATGTCTCATAAAGGTCAATTAAGATTATTAAGAAAGATTAAAAAAGTAAGATGGAAGACAATCCCTAAAGGAATCTATATAAAACAGAATTTCATGATGAGCATGCTCATTAGAGCCTTAGGCATGCTACCATTTTTTGATTTATTCATAACAAATTCTAAACATCCTGAAGGGTTTGCTGAACCTAATGTAAAATATGAAGCTCTCATGAGAATCCTTAGTGGAGGAATAATTGCGGTAGGTGATAAAATTGGATACATTAACAAGTCAATACTAAAGTTATTACTAACTAAAAATGGAGAACTCGCAAAACCCGATGAACCAGCAATTCCATGGGAAAACACTATTGAAAGTGACATATTATTTGTGCACACTTATAGTAAAAAAGGTAAGTATCAATGGAAATACATAGCAATAGCAAATACTGGTTATAGTGTTCAAAGTTATAGTTTCGACCTTGAAAAGATATTTAAAGAAAGAATTAATTTTATTTATGATTATTTCAAGAAATATATGATAACTGGTTCACGAATTACAGGAAACCTAAAACCAGGCCAAATAGATTATTACATAGTACCACCAATAATTAATGGAATAGCTTTACTCGGATTTATCGATAATTTCATTACAATGCCAAGCTATCTTATAGATTCAATAAGAAAGAAAACGAACCAACTTATCATTAAATTAAAAACCATACCATCTAAAATATATAAAATAAGCGTATTTCCTGATAATGCAGAAATAAAAAGCATTAATGGGGGAGTAAAAATTCGTCAGATATACTTTAATAACTTTAAGATAATAACATTAAAATCAGTCAATAACTTATTGGAGATAAAGTTTATTATCACCCAAAAAACTAAAAGTTAAAATTTACCCTTTATATATCAGAATATGGAATAGCCCGGTCGTCTAGCGGACAAGGATGCGGGGCTTTGGACCCCGAGACGTGGGTTCGAATCCCACCCGGGCTACCATTCTTATCCAGCCGACTTTCTTTCCTTAATTCTTTCTAATGTCCATTTGATGCTGTTGCGTAATTCTCTCATTACTCTCTCGTTATTAGTATCAACATTTCTTATGATAAGTTCTTTAACATTATTAACCTCATCTTTAATAACTTCATAAAATAATGCTTCACTCTCCTTCTTACCACTCTCAATATCCTTACTCTTCATACCATCAAGAACCCTGCTTATTAAAAAGCTTTTGAATGGTGGTATCCCATCATCAAATTTCAAACCTGGAACCACACGTACAGTATTCTCACCAACATACATTTTCGCAAGCTCTGAACCATCCTTTGATAATATAGTCTCCTCCTTCTCACTAGGTTGTGGTGCAACAGCTTCAACCACTGGTGCTTGAGGTGTAACCTGTTTTTGAAGCTCACTAGCTGGGATAAAACTTTGTTCACTCAATGCTTTATCAATTAAGCTAAGAAGAAGCTTTGTTCTATCAAGTTCCTTTTGGAGTTCATCTACACGTTTTTCGAGTTCTTTCTTCATATCGGCCAAGATTTTTACGTTTTCAGACAAAACTTACACCAAAGAACAAAAACATTTTCCAGAAATTTAAACTCATCGTTCTTATTAAGTGAACTACTTGTTAATGAGTGCAACAATTAATCAAGATAGTGCACTTCTACAGTAAGATTATCCAAATTAAGTATCATAAATGTTGATTGATTAGTGAGATAACCACATAATTCGCCTGGGTTTATTGATAATGTTTTTCCTATTTTTTGTTGCTCAACTTTATGAGTGTGTCCACTAATAACTACATCATACAATTGACTCTTTACTAGCGCATCAACAATTAGTCTTTCGGTTCCATGTAATAATGCAATTTTTCTTTGCTCAAGTTCAACAACCTCAAAATCTTTCTCTAATTTAAATCCTAGTGATTTTGCAGTTTCTCTAAGAAGATTTCTTTCACCATCATTATTACCATATACTCCAATAAATTTAAAACCATTGAATAATTTTAGTGTAAATGGTGCTACGATATCACCAGCATGAAATATGTAATCTATCCTTTCATCCTTAACTCTTTCTAAGAATTTCTTTATTGCATAAAAATTATCATGCGTATCAGAAATGACAATAACTCTCATGGTTGTTCACCTGGTCCTATGACTTCCTCTATTTTCTTTAATTGATTATTATACATTTCAATTAGTTCGGATTCTGTAGTGGCATCTTCAGGTCCTTTATCATCTCTGTATTTACCTGTAAATCTTGGAAATCTAATAGCTAATCCTGCTCCTTTTCTGATTTTACCACTACCTGCTGTGTGCATAGGACTTATAGTTATTTCATCACCTATTATTTCTATTACTTTAGCTGGTACAAACCATACATCAGCCTCCATAATGCTGTCTACTCTTGGATGTTTATGAGGTATTACGTATGGTTTCATCATTTCAGGTAGTTTAGCTAAATCATCATCAGTAAAACCTGAACCAACTTTACATACAGTTTTGAATACATCATTATCAGGATCATAACACGCTACTAATAATGCGCCATATGTTCCAGCTCTTCTACCGGTTCCATAGAAAGCTCCCACAATAACTAAGTCTACTGGTTCTATCATTTTAGATTGATATGATCGTTTTAGCTTGATCCAGAGAAATCCTCTGGAACCAGCCTGATAAATTGAATCTTTACTTAATGATTTACACATAAGACCTTCACAACCTTCAGAAATTGCTTGATTCATATATGCTTCAAGTTCTTCGGGAGTTTTTATAATCTTTTGTTCTGCTAATCGAGATCTTTCAGATACTTTTATGATCTTACTTAATATTTCTCGTCTTACTTGGTAAGGTTCGTTAGTAAAGTCTTGACCATCTGCATATAATACATCAAAAAAGAATAGTGTTACTGGATATCGTTTCATGGCTTCTTCAACACCATATTTCCTACGTCTATGCATTAATTCTTGAAAGGGCATCATTTCGCCTGTATCAGGGTCTATGGCTACAGCCTCGGCTTCTACTATAGCCTCATTAGCCATAACATTTTCTGATACTGTCTTTATTGCATCAGGATAATGGTGTGTTATATTTTCAAGTTTTCTCGAGAAGAGTATTACCTTAGAACCCTTTTTATGTGCTTGTATCCGTTCTCCATCATATTTATATTCTGCTGCGCACGCACCCCCTAATTTAGCTAAAATTTCTTCTGCAGTTGAAAGACGTTCGGCTAGCATTGGTCTAACTGGTCTACCTACTGTGATGCGAAATTCTTTTGCTGCATCAATTCCTTTTAATGCTACTGCTTTTGCAACTTCTCCAAGATCACTAGTAAGATTATAAGCTCTTTCAAGTATTGGTCTATAATCTTTTGTACCGCCATAAGCTATTGCTAGTGCGTCTAATATAGTCATATCTGCTACACCAAGTCTTAATTCTCCTGTAATGAAACGTGCTAAATATCTTGCTTCACGGGGTGATGCTTTGTTAAGTAAGCCTGCGAATAATCTGATTTTCAAGTCTTGAGAGCCTTCTCCAGTAGCTTTTGCGATTTTATCTAATGTTTCATAAACTTCTTCAACCGTTAACTTAGCTTGTTTCTCAACGTCAAGAAAACTTGTTAAAGCGTATGTTTTACGTTTTGATAATGCGTGTTCTGCAACTTCTCCTAAATCACCCAATTTTTTGTATAAAGATTCTATTTCATTAATAGATAAGCCTGATGCATGAGCTATAGCTCGTTCAACCATTCTTTCAGCCATTCCAAGTTCTATACCTATGTATTCTGGGTAAAGACGTCCTTGCGTTAAATATATGACCTTATCAATAATTTCACCAGGAATACGTCTAAGCAAATCTACAAGAAGGTCAGTCATTTCAAGCCTTTTTGTCGTACCTTCAATCTTTTCAAATGTATTAACTAAAATTTCAAAATCCATCTCGTATTATATTATTTTAATCAAATAAATAAACTCAACCTCTTTAAAACTTATAAATACGCACACCTATATTGTCAGGTTGTGAAACTACAATCTCCTCAGGAGCATAATCATTTATAATATCCTCAACAACACTTCTCAATCTTTGCAAACTTACAATCTTAATATCCATATTATTCCAATGATAATTAAGATTAGTGGTAGGCATCCATTTAAGTATTTTTAGTGCTTCTTCATCTGGTTCACGTAAATTATTCTCCCTAATCCATTCCGGGGCATCCCCCTTAGCTTTAACACCTACAACGATTCTCATTTCATTTCTTTCAATAGGTGTAACATCATAACTCTCTAATTCATCATTATTAATAATGAATTTACTTAATCCTTTAGAAAAGTTAAGATATAAAATCCATTGCAGATCAGTTAATTTTTTAGTTGTCTTAATAATTTCAGAATATATTGATTTCATGTTGAACGAGCTAGTTGAAAGGCTCTTTAATGCTAAATGTACACCAAGAATTATGGAAGATTGTACACCTAATTCCCAAAATGGTGGTGCATCAACAGCAATTACAATACCTAATTTATTTCCAAGCGTATCATAAAGTTCATCAAGAACTGTTTTGACAGACCCGCTTAATTGACAATTAATATCTAAGCCACTAAAGTCATTATAAATACTTACAGAAGTACCCCTGAGTATTGAAATTGTGGTTACGTAAATTTTGTTATTCGTTCTCTTATAAGCAATAGGAACATAATAAGGTATATAGATGCTGACCAATGGTTTCACTTCTAATCCTCCTTACTATTTATTATCATCTTTGATAGCGTAATGACTCCCTTATATTTATTAACTTCCCTACTCACCTTAATTGCCCTATCAGCATATGTATCATTATATAACACCTTGCTCACCAAGACATCTAGATCATCAGTTACTTTCTGAAGAGGTTTTACAACACCCAATCCTAATCTCTCAATAATACTTGCATTCCCCATTTTCTCAGTATGCCCAATAGGAGGTATACCTATTATAGGTATACCTATTTTCATAAGCTCAGCAAGTGTTGTTTGACCACCTGTCGAAATTGCAACATCCGCAGCTTTCATATAAATATAAACATCATCAACGAAGGGATAAGAATAAAAATTGTTTACTTGTGGTATAAAACTATTTAATGCTCCGATCTCTACCACAGTATAACCAAGTTTGGCAAGTTTTATTAAACTAGGTAATAATTTTACATGCGCAATATTTCTCTCAAGCTTATTTCCAGAAAGTATTACAACTATAACAGGCGATTTAAAACCGAGAATTTCTCTAGCTTCTTCCTTAGAGGGGAGTTTCATGAGATCTAAAAGAAGTAATGGACCTATTAGCTTAAAACGATCCTTATAACGCTGATGAACCATAGTGTTCATTCTTGAGATTGTGTAGGGCGGGGGGTAATCAGTTACCACAATATTATTACTCCTAGCCCAAAGGAAACTAAAAATCTCAAAAGTAAAACGTTCACTAACTCTTTTTACAATCTTTGTGATAAAACTCATAGGCCGTACACGCGGTATTTCAACATTTAATTGATTCAATACAGTTATAGTTGGTATTCCAATAATCCAACTTGCTAAAGTAGAAGAGAGTCTAGAATCAGAAACTACAACATTAGGTTTAAAAGTTTGAATCCTACTCATCTCATAACCAAATTGTTTTATAAACCTGTAAAGCGAAATAACACCATAACGTATAATAGTATTATGAAAATCAAAATAACCATTCTCATTAAAAATGAGATCTATCTCAGGTGATTTATATATACACTCATTGCAATATAATTTAGATAAATACTGATAACCAACACCATACGTCGAAAAAATAATATCATTTACTCCAAACATTCTCAAAGATTTAGCCAAAGCATCCATTCTTCTCACATGACCAAGCCCAATTCCACACGGAGCGATGTATACTTTAATTTTCATCTAACCACCACAAAAACAAAAAACTCTTTAATTAATATTATTTAGTACAACTGTCCACCTTTAAAAGCGAGACTTTCGGTTATAATGTTTAGTAATCTCATTCGAAACATTATGATTAACCTTTACCCTTATTTAATGATTACTTTATTATTCACTACGCTGCCATTTTTCTATCATAAGCCTAATGATCTTGCCCTTGGGTTCAATTTCAGTAAAGATTTCGGCTTGAAATGTATAAATTTTAGTATTTTTCATTATCCAAGCATCTGGTGGTAAACCAGCCTTCATGCACGCTTGCCCAAGAAAAGTTTCAACATCCCACTCATATTCAACAGGAACCTGTGGTAACAATAAGCCTGACATAAATCCTCTTTGAATAATAAGTCCATCCCTACCAATCTTAATACTCTTCCTAATTTCTTCTGGCGTACCTTCAATAAGTTTAGGCGGTGTAAGAATACTAACCTCAAATATTACTTCATCAAGTTCTTTCTCTTTTAGTGGAGGAAATCGTGGATCTTCAAATGCAGCGCTTAATGCTGATTCAATAGTAGCCTTTAACAATGGTTTTATAGGTAATGGAAACCCAATACAACCACGCAATTCTTTCGCCATTCCAATTAATGTTTCACCACTACTAACCCTATAAATAGTAGTAAATACACCGCGCTTCTCCATAAGCTCTTTAGGAGCATCAACAGGTATAGGTAATTCACTACCATTAATAAAATAGTTCTCTACAGCCCTACGAGCAAGCTTTACAAGATATTCCCCATGCTTAAGTGTTAAACTTCCCATAATATCTCAAATAAAGATAAAAATAAGAGAGATAAAAAGATTAACAAAATAGTGACAAATAAGTTATATCTACTCATGTAAATTAATCGAGATTAATCATCAACAATATGATTTTAAGAATTAATAGAACATATAATATGACGATCATTTTTAGCGAAAGATTTATTTTCTATAGCTCAATTACAAAAATAAGGTGAAACTAATGAATAGTATCGATATATATATACTAACTATACCAATTTCAGTTGGTTTAGCACTACTTATGTCAGCATACTTATTATGGCACATATCAAGACAGAGTTCAGGAACAGATAAAATGATAAGAATAAATAAGGCTATAAGAGAAGGCGCTAAAGCATACTTAAAGAGACAATACAAAGTTATAATAACAATACTCTCACTAATCACAATCATACTTTATTTCGCAGTAGATTATAATATACATCAAGGAACACCATACGTATCATTAAGTTTCTTCCTAGGCACAATTTCCTCAATAATAGCTGGTTATGTTTCAATGGAAGCAGCAACAAGATCAAACGTCAAAGTTGCAGAAGCAGCTAGAAAAAGCCAAGCAAAACCATTACAACTCGCCTTTTATGGTGGTCTAGTACTCGGATTAATGGTTGTTTCAATGAGCCTTATAGGTGTAACAGGATTATTTTACTTTTACTGGTTACTCAACGGATGGGGTAATTTAGAAAAAATACCTGAACTTATAATGGGCTTCGGTTTTGGAGCAAGTTTAGCAGCATTATTCATGCAATTAGGTGGAGGAATATATACAAAATCAGCAGACATAGGAGCAGATCTAGTAGGTAAAATTGAAGTAGGCATACCCGAAGATGATCCAAGAAATCCAGCTGTAATTGCTGATAATGTAGGTGATAATGTAGGTGATTGCGCAGGAAGAGGAGCAGACCTCTTCGAATCAATCTCAGCAGAAAATATAGGTTCAATGATTATAGGAGCGGGACTTTACGCAATATTAAAGAATCCATATTTCATATTCTTCCCCATTGTTGCTAGAGCTGTAGGCTTAATAGCAACCATGATAGGAGCGCTAGCAGTAAGACCAAAAGAACCCACAAAACGAATCATGAACGGAGGAAGCATAGCAATAGAAAAGGAAAAAGAAATACTAATAAGACCAGTAACATCCCTTAGAAACGGACTTGTAGTTTCAACTATTCTGATCGCAATATTGTTCTATTTCGTAATAACTGGAATGTTAGGTGCTGCCGCAATTTACTTATACTTCGCTTCGCTCATGGGCTTAATTGCCGCCTTACTTATAGAACTAGTCACAGAATATTATACAGGAGATCATAAACCAGTAAAAAGTATAGCCGAAGCTGCTAAAACAGGTCCAGCAACAACAATACTCATGGGGCTCTCAGTAGGTATGGAATCCACTGCACTACCAGTAATAATAGTAATAATAGCCCTAGGAGCAGCATATATATTTGGTGCTTTATACGCCCCATATGCTGGCTTAGATGCGCATATGGGTGGTATTTATGGAACAGTCACAGCAACAATAGGCATGCTCTCATTGACAGGGATTATATTAGCTATAGATGGTTATGGTCCTATAGCAGATAATGCAGGTGGAATAATAGAAATGGCAGGCGTTGAAGAGGAAGTAGGAAAAACTACTGAAGTACTTGATGCGGCAGGTAATACTACCAAGGCATTAGCGAAAGGATTCGCTATGGGTAGTGCAGTAATGGCTTCATTGCTTCTCTTTCAAGCTTATGTTGACGTAATAAGATTAGCAGCAGGAAATAAAGCATATCAAATAAATCTTGTACAACCTTCAGTCATAATTGGTCTTATACTTGGTGGTATGATAGTTTTTCTCTTTGCATCACTAGCAATAAGAGCTGTAGGTAGAACAGCTTCAGATATAATAGAAGAGGTGCGTAGGCAATTTAGGGAGATACCAGGTTTACTTGAAGGTAAAGCAGAACCACAGTATGGGAAGTGTGTAGACATAACGACAAAATCTGCACAAAAGAACATGATTGCGCCAAGTTTAATAATTCTTATAACACCAATAATAGTCGGATTCCTCTTAGGACCAGAATCTGTAGGAGCATTCTTAATAGGTGTCACAATAACAGGCACGATGTTGGCATTCTTCATGAATACTGGTGGTGCCGCATTTGATAATGCTAAAAAATACTTAGAAAGAATAGGCCTTAAAAAGACAGAACAACACAAAGCTGCCGTAGTTGGAGATACTATTGGAGATCCATTAAAAGATACAGCAGGTCCCAGTATTCATATAGTATTAAAGTTAGTTAACAACGTAGCAATAGTAATGGGAGCACTTTTCGTGCTATATGCATTGAGCTTATTACCTTAAAACTTACTATAATATTTATTATTTTTTCTATATTTTTATTAAAAATAATTGAAAGATAAAAATAAATAGTTTTATCTCCTCAATAATAAGGTGTATAATATGCATAGATTCCCATTTGATTTTGGATTCGTAATTAGGTCTCCTAACAAGAAAATTTACGGATTTAGCATTCTAGTTGAAAATATGATCGGTGTCATTGGTAACATTGGAAAAGCTTGTGCCGAGAATCATATTAATATTATAAATTTAAAAACAAGCATTATAAATAAAGAACTTGCACATGTGTTTCTTGCGGTTGATATGACGGATGCGCTTGTTGAGCCTTCTGATTTTAGGTCTAAGTTACTTGGTGTGGAGGGTGTTAGGGATGTGGAGGTTATTAATCCTATACTACCTGGGTTGCTCATAGATACTACGCACTATCCACTAAAATTATACGGTGATACTAGAAGCATTGCAGCAAGCGAACTAATATTGTGGGGGATCTTCGTAGGTTTGAGGGAGCAACTAGGGGAGCCAGTTGCGGCTGTAACATTGTGGAATATGGGTTATGGTGCTGGTAAGAGGTTGTGGGATTTGTATCGTAGTTTTAGGGGGGCTGCTGTGAGGGATGTTGTGGAACTTTTGAGGCAGGTGTCAATGTCTACTGGTTGGGTGAGTGATTTTGAGTTGGTGGAGTATGATCCTGTGGGTTGTAGGGCTGTTGTGAGGGTTTGGGATAATATTGAGTGCAGCATTGTTGGTAGGAGTGGGAAGGCTGAGAGTCATTATATAAGGGGTATTTTGGCTGGCTTTTTTACAAAACATTTTGATGTTGAATGTCAAGCCTTTGAAACACGATGCATCTCAAAAGACGATCCATACTGCGAATACGAAATAAAACCAAAAGTGGTCAATGTTTAAGTATTTATAATTTAATGTTTATTGATATAATGGGAAATGAGATTTTTTGTTGGTACTTCTGGTTGGATGTATGATTGGAATCCAGATGGATTTGAATGGTATATGTTAGAGAGTGGTTTGAATGCTGTTGAATTGAATGCCAGTTTCTATAGGTTTCCTTTTAAGAATCAGATCTTATCATGGAGTAGAAAAGGTTCACGTATAAGATGGTCTATAAAAGTTAATAGGTTAGTAACTCATGTTTATAAGCTCAATGATAAAGCATTTAGTGTATGGAATAGGTTTAGGGAATTATTTGAGCCTATGGATGATCTAATAGATTTTTATTTGTTTCAACTTCCTCCAACGTTAAAGTTTACTGAGAGTGTGAGAAATAAGTTAAAAATGTTTGCTGAGAGGGGTGATGTTGGATCGAAAATTGCTATTGAGGGACGTTCTAGTGATTGGTTTACTGATGAGTGTGTGAGGTTTATTAATTCGCTGGGTTGTGTTTTTGTTTCTGTTGACGCTCCTGGACTTCCTAATAATATATTTGTGAATAATGGTACTATTTATTTGAGAATGCATGGGAGGTATGCGTGGTATATGTATAATTATAGTGAGCGTGAATTGAGTGAAATTGTTCAAAGGATTATTAAAAATAAGCCAGAGCGTGTTTATGTGTTTTTTAACAATGATCATGATATGCTTGCTAATGCAAGAGTTATGTTTAGGTTATTTTCTATTTTAAGTGATGTACCATAGTTATATTTTATATATTTTAGACACCTATATATGTGAATTTCTAATTATAATGTATGGCATGAGAATTGAGATAAGATTTCATGGAAGAGGCGGTCAGGGGGCCGTGACCGCAGCTGAATTATTAACAAAAGCAGCGATTAAAGAAGGTAAATATGCTCAAGGTTTTGCTGCATTCGGTCCTGAAAGAAGAGGTGCGCCTGTATTAGCATTTACAAGAATTTCTGATGAACCTATTGAGATACGTTCTCAAATTTATGAACCTGACGTTGTAGTAGTTTTGGATCCTTCTTTAGTATTTTCAAAAGCTATTACTCAAGGATTAAAGGTGAATGGAACATTAGTTCTAAATACTGGAAGACAAATTAATGAAATTGCTCAAACGTTTAGTGGTTATAAATTAGCGGTTGTTAATGCTACTGAGATTGCGTTAAAGCATATTGGCGCTGCTATTACGAATACTGCTATGCTTGGTGCATTGATAAAAGCCACTAATGTTGTTAAACTTGAGTCTATATTAGATGAAGTTGGTGTTCGTTTTGGTAAAAGTAATATTGATGCTGTGATTGAGACGTATGAAAAAACGGAGGTGTTAGAATGGGCTCAGATCTCCCAAATTGGAAAGAAGTAGAGATGGGAGCAGTTATTTTGCGACCAGGCGCGTCAGCTTCTAATATTACTAGTACATGGAGAACATTCAAACCTATTATAGATTATAATAAATGTACTGATTGCGGATTATGCTGGGTATTTTGTCCAGAACCAGCAATTTATAAGCAGGGCAAAAAGTATTATATAGATTATGATCATTGTAAGGGTTGTGGAATTTGTTATCAAGAATGTCCTATTAAAGCTATAATGTGGGTAAAGGAGGAGGAGAAATAATGCAAGAATTAAAACAAGTTAGACAAACTCTTTCTGGTAATTACGCAGTAGCTTATGCAGTAAAACAAGTTGATGTTGATGTAATTGCAGCTTATCCAATCACGCCTCAAACTACAATGGTTGAAAAACTTTCGGAATATGTTGCCAATGGTGAGTTAAATGCTGAATATGTTCCTGTTGAATCTGAACATTCAGCTCTTTCAGTAGTCACAGCTGCTGCGGCTGCTGGAGCACGTGTTTTTACGTCAACAAGTTCTCAAGGACTCTTACTTATGCACGAGATACTTTTTATTACTGCAGCTCTTAGACTTCCTGTGGTTATGGCAGTAGCTAATAGAGCTGTTTCAGCGCCAATTAATATTTGGAATGATCATAGTGATGCAATTGATCAGAGAGATACCGGATGGATACAAATTTTTGCTGAATCTTCTCAAGAAGCGTATGATACTATGATTCAAGCTTATAGAATTGCTGAAGATTTAAGGGTGCGATTACCTGTGATGGTAAATTTTGATGGATACATATTGACTCACACATATGAACCAGTAGATACTTTACCTGATGAATATGTAAGAGAATTTACACCAAGAATAAAACCACCTTTTAGATTGCATCCCGATGAGCCGGTTAGTATAGGAACACTAGCGCCTCCAGATTATTATTATGAGGTGAAGTATCAAGAGATAAATGCTATTGAAAATTCGCTTCCGATCATTGAAGAAGTTACAAAGAAATATGGTGAATTATCGGGTAGATATTATAATGTTGCAGAACCAAGTTTTGTAAAGGATGCTGATGTGATTTTAATTACTATGGGGGCATTATCTGGGACAGCTAGATATGTGGTAAAGGAATTGAGAAAACATGGTATAAAAGCTGGGCTTATTAAACTACGCGTATTTAGACCATTTCCAGCAAAAATATTAATTGATTTAATAAGAGATGCGAAAGTGGTTGGTGTTGTTGATAGGGCAGTTTCACCTGGAGCAGTAGGTGGTCCAGTTTTTATGGAGATTGCTGCTGCTATGAAATTGTTTGGTGTCAATGTACCATTAATGAATTTTATAGCTGGACTTGGTGGTAGGGATGTGACATCTAGGGATATAAAATATATGTTTGATGAACTTCAGAGTGTGGCTCTTACTGGTAAATTAAAGAGATTTGTTTATTATGTTGGGCTTAGAGGGTGGGAGCCATGATATATAGAACGGTAAGAGATTTGCCTCTTGAAGAATATTTTGCACCAGGACATGGATTATGTGCTGGTTGTCCAATAGGAACGTTAGCAAAAATTGCATTAAAAGTTTCTGGAAAAGATACAATTGTTGTAAATGCTACAGGATGTGCTGAGGTATCAACTACATTGTATCCTTTAACCTCATGGAAAGTGCCATGGATTCATTTAGCTTTTGAAAATGCTGCTGCAACAGCTTCAGGAGTACGTGCAGCTTATAATGCTATGAGGAAAAAAGGACTTGTTGAGAAAGATGTGAATGTAATTGTGTTTGGTGGTGATGGGGGAACTGCTGATATTGGTTTACAAGCCCTTAGTGGGGCATTAGAGAGAGGTGATAAGTTCTTATATATATGTTATGATAATGAGGCATACATGAATACAGGAATACAAAGGAGTGGTGCGACACCTTTTGGAGCATGGACGACTACAACGCCATTAGGAGCGAAATTAAGTGGGCATGAAGTCTTTAAGAAAGATTTAATTGGAATAGCGATAGCTCATAATGTCAGGTATGCTGCTACTGCAGTTCCGTCTTATCCTTTTGATTTGGCAAATAAAATTGAGAAGGGGCTCAAAGTTAATGGTCCAGCATTTCTTCACGTGCTTATACCATGTACTACCGGATGGAGATTTGATCCATCATTAACAATAAAAATTGGTAAGCTTGCAGTACAAACTGGACTTTGGCCGCTCTATGAATATGAGAATGGTACTTTTAGGGTAACAGTTCCAGTATCAAGGAGAAAGCCTGTAATTGAGTATCTTAAACTTCAAGGTAGATTTAAGCATTTACTTAATAAACCAGAATTAATAGCTCAGATACAGAAATATGCTGATGAGTTAGCTCAACGTTTTGGGTTGGGCCCGTTGGAAGAACAAAAATAGATTAGTTTTATTTGGTGCTTTCCATTTTTAATGTTTCAAAATATATTTCAGGATTTATCCAAATGCGTTGTAATCGCTTAGTGATTACTTTAAGTTTTTTCTTACTACTGCCTGTGAGAGGATGGTTTATTTCATCTATTTCACCGAGTTTTATTGAGTTGTATAGTGTTTCAGCTTCTGTGCTATTATCTAATTCGCGATAGTAAATTTCATTTTTTCCATTTTCGTCAATTACTTCGACTGAAACTAAAAATCTGGGCATACGTTATCACCCAATACAGATAATATTATGTCATTTAAAAAAATAATGTTCGATGTTATATAGTTTATTAGTTTGAGGAATGTTTTAACGTAGTGTGAGTATTGAGTTTTCATCATTTTGGAGTATCGTGTGTTCTTGAAGGTTTGATAAGTATTTTGATTGATCCCATTGCCAAGTACCTTCATGTGTGTTATAAGCTGAGTAGGGTATTGTTTCATTACGAGCTGTTCTAATATCTATGATGAAGAATCTATATTTAATTATTATATTATCCTCTATTAATTTATCTAATAAATTGAGAAATTCTGCTGTTTCAATGTGTGGTAAATAGACTGATAAAAGAAGTGTATTTTCACCTAATACTCTAGCAATACTAGAGATGAAGATCTTGTATTTTAATGCGTTAACGAATTTGTTCATCCATGTTGTATTTTTAAATGTTATAAAGAAGATCATTGCATCTGAAACAATCTTTTCATTAACAGTATATGGATAGGGTAGAAAGGCAATTTTTATACTGTTTATGAGATTTCTCTTTACTATGTGATTAATGTAGTGATAATAAATATTTTGTAATGAAATGTTGTTGAGTGTTTTTTGGATGCTACTTAGGCTGATAAAGGCATTAATTTCACGTCCTAATAGAATCTTTGAGTCTATATTATCAAGTTTAATTCTTGATAAACTTCGTACGTTTAAACGTTCATTATCATTAGATTCTGCAGAGTAAAAATTGTGTAAAATTTGTTCCCAATTAAAGACCCATACTTTTTTCTTAAAATCAAAATCTTTAAAGTTTAATGGTACATTATAAGTATTTGTGGTTGCATAAACTTCATAATCATTTATTAGCCCTATTTCTTTTGCAGTATTAAGAAATTCTATGAAATCTTTATTATGATCAATTGGTACAATATATCTTACATATGCGCATAAGCTATCGCAATAACCTTTAGCATAGTATATCCAATATGTATGATTTGACATGAGAATTTTTTTAACGTTTTCTATCTTATCACAATGAAATATCACAGCATATTGTGTAAGTCCTAGTGCTGAAATATTTATTAGATTGTGTATAGTAATTATGTGTCTAGTTATTAATCTGCGTAATATGCCATATACAGTAGTTATAGGAAGGTTTACATCTCTAGCTATTTTTGAAATGTTTGTGGTATTATTTAATGAAATATACTCCAAAATCCTCGCTATCTGAGGCGTAATTTTTTGCATAACTAATCCATATATGTTTATCCAATCCGTGTATTGTTCTTTTTTAATAGACATCACACACTATTGTAACTTATTCCATCTATAAAAACTTTTTTATTAAATTAGAGTTTTTACAAATATTAACATGATTATTTAAAATTAATTTTTATTTTTCTATTTTTTAGAAAATGATAATTAAATTTCTTTTTAATTTTTACATCATCCTATAATAGTTTCATAAATATGTCTTTGTATAAATTAAAAATGCTCTATGTAGTCTTTATGTCAAAAAATTTCAGTTAATATTTTATTTTTAACAAATATTTATCTTATATCATGATAATTAGTACTAATTTTAATGATTATATTTGTTATTTTGTCGATTATATTTTAATACTTGTCTATATATGATTGAGTGATATGCCATGGAATTAAAACCAGAAATACGAATACATAAAAACATAAAAGAATTTGAAAAACTTGTTACTGATAAATCTTTTTCTGATAAATTAGCAAAATTACTTTCCAGATCTTATATGATTGTTCGTGAACCCCGTCAAAAAACAATTGTAAGAGTACAGGCTGGAGTACTCAGAGCAATAAGAGAATATCTAGATCAGAATGGTTTCATTGAACTCTTACCACCTATAATAGGACCAGTAACTGATCCTGGAATTAGAGGCGCAAAACAAGTTACTATAGATTATTATGGTCGAGAGTACAAAATCATGAGCAGTGCAATTCTTTATAAACAAATGATGGCTACAGTTCATGGGAAAATATATTTCGTCTCACCTAATGTTAGACTTGAACCACCAGAGACAATTTATACGGGAAGACACTTAACAGAATTCTTCCAAGTAGATATAGAATGGGCACGCGCAACTTATCATGATGTAATGTCTCTTGCTGAAGGTCTCTTCCTTTATGTAATAAAACGTATAAAAGAAGAATATCAAATAGAACTCGAAAAACTTAATCGAGAACTTGATGATTATAAACCTCCCTTCAAAAGATATACTCACAAAGAAGCTGTAGATCTACTAAGAAGTCTAGGTTATAATGCAAGTTATACAGCAGAAATTCCATGGGAAGGAGAAAAATTATTATCAGGAATTCACAGAGAACCATTCTTCATATATGATTATCCCAGAGGATCAAGAGGATTTTACGATATGGAAGATCCAGAAAGACCTGGAATTCTGAGGGATTTTGATATGCTATATCCTGAAGGATTTGGAGAAGCAATATCAGGTGCTGAACGTGAATACAAAATAGATAAAGTATTAGCTAGAATGCGAGAAAATGGTGAAAACCCAGTAAAATATGAATGGTATTTAGAGATGCTTAAAGAAGGTATAGAACCATCATCTGGCTTCGGAATTGGTGTAGAAAGATTCACAAGATTCATATGCGGGTTAGGAGCAATATGGGAAGCCAGACCATATCCTAAAGTAGCTGGCATACACTCTCCATAGTAGTCATGATATACAAAGTATTTTTGAAATTATTAAGTATTAAAAAATCTATTAGCACAGGATTTAAATTTTCTGATATCTATCCCATAGATGAAATTGCGCTTAAAGCAAAATTAGGTAGTGAAGCAATATATCCATTCTCAAAATTTGATGAATATGGAAGAGCAATACTTGGGGCAGACATTTACATTAAACCAACTAAATTTCATACACTAGATAGACTCATATTATTACCTCCCGCGTTCACACCACTCAGATTAAAAAAGATGGAGGAAATCCTAAGAGAACCTTTATACACAGACGTTAATACCGAAACGATAATAGGTGGTTTTAAATCAAAAGTACCAGTCACAGTTGCTTCAATGGGATCCACAGATATAGCTAATAAACTAGGAATTGACATAGCAATAGGAGCAGCTAGATCAGGAATTGTGATGGGAATAGGTGAAAACGTAGCAACAGTTAGAGGTTATGATAAAAGATTATCAAATAATCAACCATCATTAAAAGAAAGAATACTTAGCTATTTGGAAAATCTAGAGAACGATTATGGAGGTATAGTGTTACAGCAAAATGTCGAGGATGCTTATGATGAACTTTGGAACAAGGTGTATAGTGATAAGCAATTAGAACAATACATTGATAGAGGTTTAATAGCATTCGAAATAAAATTAGGTCAAGGTGCAAAACCGGGATTAGGGGGAGAAATTAAAGTAAGCCGAGAACAGGCACTTAAACTAAAACAAAAATATTATTTCCCAGATGATCCAGAAAAGGTAATAAAACAAAATTATGAAAGACATTCAGCACCAGGCACATTTACTGAAGAAATATTAAGCTCTATGATTAAATTAATGAAAAATAATTATCCACGTGTAAAAGTATGGATTAAAACAGGACCATATAGAGATTTAGATAAAATCATTGAAATAGCTTGGAAAAATGGCGCAGACGCAATAGTCATAGATGGAAAAGAAGGAGGAACAGGAATGAGCCCAATAATAGCAATGAAAGACTTAGGATACCCAACAATAGTTTGTCTTAAAAAAATACATGATGCACGAGTAAAAGGTGTAACAACAAGCTTACTTATCTCAGGAAGATTGTATGATGGAGGTCATGTAGTAAAAAGTCTTATATTAGGAGCTACAGCAGTGTCAATGGGTAGACCATTCATAATTGCCGCGCAATATGGAGCAAATGGTGTAAAGAACTTTATAGATGCAATAAAAATCGAAATACAAATGTTAGTATCAGCACTTGGTAAATATGAATTGCAAGATTTAGGAACAGAAGATATAGGAGCATTAGATAAAGAACTAGCAGAAATGTTTAGTATAGAATATATCTATAATGCTTCAAAAGAAACATATTCTCACAAAGAACTCAATACATTCCATGAATTTCACTAATTTATAATCGATTAATAATATTTAATTAATGGATCATAAATACAAGAACACCTTATATAAGTATTTATTTAAGCTAATTCATTGATATTATTGATATGTCAATACTAATGCCTACTAATGACATATCGCAACTACCTAACGGCGTATTAGTTGACAGGTGGGGACGACCAGTAACAAGCGTCAGAATTTCACTAAACTCAAGTGAAAGGTGCAACTACAGATGCATTTTTTGTCATAATGAAGGAATCTATAATGATCCTGAAGATTTAATGACACCTGAAGAAATCGAAAGGATTGTTAGAATACTCTATAGGTTTGGTATTGATTCAGTAAAGCTTACTGGAGGTGAACCAATGTTACGTAAAGATATTATAGAAATCATAAAGAGAATAAAAAACATTGGCATAAAAGAAATCTCAATGACTACTAATGGGACCAGATTTGCGCAATTAGCGGGGGAATTAAAGAAGGCAGGCTTAGATAGAGTAAATATTAGTGTACATAGTCTGAGACCAAGTACTTATGAGTTTATTACTGGAGTTAATAAATTTAATGAAATGATAAACGCAATAAATGCAGCTTTAGAACATCAAATACTACCGCTCAAACTCAATGTAGTGATAATGAAAAATGTTAACGATAATGAAATAAATGATATGGTACAATTTACAGCACAACTGAATAAAAAGGGTGAGACAATACTTCAGCTCATAGAATTAGTAGCTGAGGGAGCTGCAGCTAATTCACCATTCTTTAAAAAATACTATTACAACCTGTCAGAAATCGAAAAAGAAATTGCGAAACAAGCAGTTAAAGTTGAGAGGAGAAAGTTGCATAATAGGATGAAATATTACTTATCTAATGGGGCAATAATAGAATTCGTAAAACCAATGCATAATAGTGAATTTTGTATGGGCAATAATAGAATACGAATTACATACGATGGTAAATTTAAACCATGTTTATTACGTCAAGATAATCATGTAGATTTCATTAAAGCAATGCGAAACGGTGCAACAGATAGAGAACTTGAAGAAATTTTTAAAAATGCTGTTAGATTAAGAGAACCATTCTTTAAACCAGGAATAGGCCCAACAACAACACCGCAATCAAGAATCTTTTACACATGCACAGAATAGTTATTTTACACCCCCTTTCTGCTCATTTATACATAAATATATGATTGTTCTTTATGAATTTCACTAAATAGTTCTCGTGCATTATAAATATAAGTTCTATCAAAATACTTATCAACAAAATTCCCTCTATGATTCTAATAAGCAAAGTTTATATAAGATTAATTTTATGAGCTGTGTGATAGATATGGATTCATCTACATTTGTTCAACCGCCTTCATGGTTTTGGATAATTTATCATTTTGTTATTGGTTTGTTAATATTTATAGATATT